>MPMD02449367.1_pt1 | contig 66507 bp, 63 predicted proteins | sample 1617291 | NCBI WGS metagenome assembly MPMD02 (sample SAMN05944810, study PRJNA350692) | marine metagenome | biome: marine; feature: ODZ; material: water; isolation source: 120 m water sample filtered on 30 um supor filter | place: Pacific Ocean | collected 2012-04-09 | depth 120m m | reverse complement strand
TGCTGCGGGCGACAGTTTCGATCTCGCCGCTGATGCTGCGGGCGACAGTTTCGATCTCGCCGCTGATGCTGCGGGCGACAGTTTCGATCTCGCCGCTGATGCTGCGGGCGACAGTTTCGATCTCGCCGCTGAGCTCAGTGATGACCTCGATGAGGCCAACGACAGCAGCCGCTCGGCGTCGCTCAGCGGGAAGGTCGGGCTGGCGGACGACGGGGATGCCTTCTCCGCCGTATTCGCCGAGTTCAAGAAGGGCGTCAGCCAGACCTTGGACGCGGCGGACCACGAGGCCCACTACGACCTCGGTATTGCCTACCGCGAGATGGGATTGCTCGAGGATGCGATCGTCGAATTCAACACGGCTTCCCAGTGCCCGGAGCGCCGTGTCGCATGCCTCCACATGTTGGGCCTGTGTGCGCTCGATCTGGGGCGGGCGGGTGAGGCGGTCGAACAGCTCGAGGGTGCCCTCGGCAGCGGCGAGGTCGAGGGTGAACGGGCGATGGCGCTCAGATTCGACCTGGGATGCGCGCTCGAGGCCGCCGGCTGGCTCGAGGAGGCGCGCGCGTCCTGGCAGCAAGTGGCTGCCATCGATCCGACCTTTTGTGACGTCGAGACGCGTTTGGCGGCCTTTGGCGAGGAGAAGCCCGATGAGGGCGACGATCAGATGGAGTCCTTTGATGACCTGATCGCCGAGGTCAACGCGGTCTCGGAGGCAGGGGCGGAGTCGGAGGCGGCCTGCGCCGAGCCGACTGCGATTGGCGTGCCGGATGAGCCCGAGCTGCCGCCCGCACCGAAGAAACGCCGCAAGAAGAAGATTTCATTCGTCTGAGGAGACCCCGTGGAGCATCTCCAGCACTTCGGACTGTCCGAGGATCCCTTCCGCAATGAGCCCCGTTTGCGAGACTTCATCGACTCGCCCGGGAGTCGAGATGCGCTCGCGCGACTCGATCGCGGCTTGCGCCAGAACAAAGGCCTGCTCGTTCTGACCGGCGATGTGGGTTGCGGCAAGACGATGGTCGTGCGCCGCCTGCTCGACCGACTCGAGGAAGAAGTCTTTGACGCCTGTATGCTCGTCGTCTTGAATGGCGCGGCCGATGCGAGTTGGATACTCGCCAGCTTCGCGCGTCAGCTGGGCATAGACGAGCCGGAGCGTGAGCGGGAAGCCATGCTGGGACAGGTCTACGAGCAGCTTTGCATCATTCGCGAAGACGGCCGTCACGCGGTGCTCATCATCGACGACGCCCACGCGCTTGCGGCCAGTAGTGCGCTCACAGACGTCTGTGGCCTGCTCAAGCTCGAGTACGAGGAGCGCCGACTCTTTTCCCTGGTGCTAGCCGGCGGCCCCGAACTCGAAGCGGCCATCGCAGCCGACCCGACGCTCTCGCGGCGAGTGGAGATCAACGTGCGTATGGCCGCCCTCGATCCGGCGGCTGCGGCGGAATACCTGGGCGAGCGCGTCGCTGCGGCGGGCGGTGATCCAACGATCCTGGCTGCGGATGCCGTCGAAACGCTCCACGTGTTGAGCGGAGGTCTCCCCGGCCTGATGAATACCCTGGCCGACAACGCCCTGTTCGGGGCTTTTTTGGCCGGTCGCCGCTGCGTCGGCGAAGCGGACGTGGCCCGCGCTCATCGGGATCTCAGTTGGAATAACGTCCCGGCATCACCAGGACTCGCGACGCCCGCGTCGTCATCGGCTGAAGCCGACGTGACCCTCGAGATCGCTGCCCCGCCGGCTGTTGACATGGAGTCCACGATTCTCCTCACAGAGGCTCACGGAATTGCAGGCGACAGTCCAGGTGATCTCGATTCAGAACTCGACGCCGCCTTCGCCGCCACCCGCAGCCGGGGGGGGCCCACCGAAGGCCCGCCGAAGGACGCTGACCGGGAAGAGGACCTCGTCGCAACGCTCCTCGAGGACTAGGAACGCTCCTCTGCATCGCCCGCGTCCCAATGGCGTTCTGGCAGCACAGCCAAACTGATCTCGGCCGGGTCTGCACGGGCCAAAACCGATTCTGGGGACCGGTATACACACCGGTGACGCCGGTAAAGAGCAGCATCAGTCAAAGCACACTGGGCCTCTCGTGGCCAGGGAGTGGCCGGCGGATTGCTCGGGCACGACGGCCGCGGCGCTCGCGCCTCTGCCAGGTTGGCAATGCGCGGGAATGACCCCGATACTCGGGCCGTGTGGCGGGCCGACCGTCGCCCGGGCAAGGATGAAGGGGAATCGAGATGGCGAGATTGATCGCAGTACTGGCCGCATTGATGTTGAGCGTTTTCGTGATTGCGGGTTCGGGCTTTGCCGAAGATGCGCATCCCGCGGGACGGATCGACTGTTTCGAGGCCTGCGACACCGAGATGATGGGGTGCTTGAAGAAGTGTCCTCAGAACGAGGACGGGGACTTCGACAAAGGCTGTCGAAATATCTGCGCTATCGAAGCTTTCCACCCGTGTCTGGACAAATGCCCGCACCCGCGCACGGGACTCAGCCCTGCCCAGAAGCGGGAGATGCGGAAGATCAAGAAGCAGGAGAAGAAGGATTCCGCTCAGTAGGTGGAATCCGCCGTGTGGAAGCGGCGCGTGGACTCGGTTTCCATTGCGGCGGGCTCCGGAGATCCGGGTGCCGGCGGTTCCTAGCGGCTGCGCCAGCGCTCGATTCGGTCGAGCGCCTCCTCGATTTGCTCGGTCGCTCCAGCATATGAGAAGCGCACGAAATGCCGTCCCGAGTCCGGGCAGAAGTCCGAACCCGGAGCCACCAGGACCCCCGCCCCCTCGAGCATCTCGATGCAGAATGCGAGGCTGTCCTCGTGCATGTGTCTCACATGACAATAGAGATAGAAGGCACCGTGCGGCGCGCAGAAGCGGTCGAAGCCCATGGCTGGAAGCCGCTTCAGCATGAGGTTGCGATTGTGTCGATAGCGTTCCACGTGGCGGTCCAGTTCTTCGCGGCAGTCGATCGCGTGCAGGGCTCCGATCTGGGAGGCCGCGGAGGCGCAGAGGTAGAGGTTGTGCGCGAGGTTGGCGATTGGCTCCGCTAGGTAATCAGGGACCACCATCCATCCCAGCCTCCAACCGGCCATGGAATAGTACTTCGAGAAGCTGTTGACTACGATCGCCTCGTCGGAATAGGTGATCGCCGTCATCTCGGAAACGTCGTCCCGAAAGACGATCCCGTGGTAGATCTCGTCCGAAATCAGGCGAATCTGGTGGCTTTCGCAGTACTCGGCGAGTTCCTTCAGTGCCGCGGGGCGGATCATGGATCCAGTCGGGTTGTTGGGGCTGGCGATGACGAGACCGTCGATGCCCCCATCGATCGCCTCGATGTCCGCGATCGTTGGCTGGAAGCCGTTCTTCATCGACGTCGGGAAGCGCACGCACTCCACACCGAGTATTTCCATCGCGTATCGATAGCCGTAATAGAAGGGCTGGGGCAGACCGAGCCGCTGGCGTTCGTCGAAGCAACCCACGATCGAGAGAATCATCGCGCCCGATGCCCCAAGCGTCACGATGATTCGCTCGGGGTCCACGTCCACACCGTTGAGTTCCCCGTACTGGCGCGCCAGCCGCTCGCGGAGTTCGGTGAGTCCTGCTGCCGCTGTGTAGCCGAGGGTGGAATTGTGGCTCGCGGCCTCGATGGCTTGCAGCGTGCCTTGGGGTGCACCCGTGCTCGGCTGGCCCACGTTGAGGTAGCTTACGCGAGTACCTGCTGCCTCGACTTTGCGGGCTCGGGTCTGGAGTTGCTCGGCGGTGCTCGGCGACGAGCCGCGATGCGAAGGCCGGAACTTCGAGGTGGTGGTCATGGCTTCCCCTGCGGTTCCCGGCCAGAGAACGGGAGTCTGCAGATGCCAGTCGAGTGGGAACTCGCGATCTGTGGCACTCGGCGGGTTTCGGTTGTTCGGCAATGGGCCGTTTGCCTGACTCGGAGTATACCTGGGCTCGACCGACCGGAGGAGCGCCAGTCCTGCTGCCGCGTGCTGTGAAGTTGTCTGGCTTTCGCCGGTTCAGGTTCATCCGGCAAATCGCTTTGAGCTGAATCGGGTGGCGAACGATTCTTTTCGGCAATTCACCGCCTTTGCGCTGGAGAACAATCTGTCTATCCCCTGGCTGGACTGCGGGGGAGTTGGCGCGTTCTTCCCTTCGATCCGCGACGGGTGCTGAGCCGGCTAGAAGCGGGCCGTGATCTTGCCCCCCGTGGCGGACTGGCAGTCTCCCGCTCCGCCGCCCATCAGGCCTTCCTGGGGCCGGTCGAGGGTGAAGCGACAGCGCAGCTTGCCTCCCCGGTTTCCGAAAAGTGTCGCCACGACCTTGCCGGAGTACTCGCGGATGAATTCCGGGAAGTAGCCCCCGTCCCAGCCGATGCCCAGTGGCCAGCCGCCCGGTGGTCCCCACCACCAAGGATCGGTTTCCTGGGCCCAGCCGCCGCTCTCCCGGATTGCATTCCAGGGTCCGAGGATCGGCCGCACCGTGCGCAACTCCGTCCCGGAAGTGACGCGCAGGTAGTTTCCGGTGAATCGCTCGCCGCCCTTGCCGAGGGTCACGTACATCGGTCCGGTGATCGCATCCTCGGATTCCCAGGAGATCACGATCGGTTGTGGCGGCTTGTCCGGCGGAGTCCAGGTCGCGGAGATGATCCCAGTCTGCGGCGTCGTGGCACAGGCGCAGAGGAGAACTCCCGCGAAGACGGATGCGATGGCACTTTGCGAACGGAGCATGCTTCCCCCAAATCGGGATCCGGGTATTCGGATCGTGCTCAGCGGATCCAGAGACCTGCCGGGACTAGGTGAGTTCGAGACCGGGCAACTCTTCCTGGGTCCGCCACGTGCTCGACATTTTGAAGATTCCGAAGAATGCAATACCGGCATTGTCACCGCCGCGTTTCGGCTGCGGCAGGCGGTCTCCCAGCGCAAGCTCATGCTCGCCGGTGCGGCGCATCTCGTACCCTCCCCCCCCCCGCCAGTTGGCGCTGCTTGTAGCGTGTCGGGTCGAAAAAGGGCTGGGCCATGCGGACGCTCCATCGTCTAGTAATCCACTTCTAGCAGCATTCGGCCCAGGCTGTCGACAGTGAGCAGGATCGAGCCGTGGGCGGCGGATGCGCGGTGCAGGGCTCACCCGGTTGCCGATTTGGACGGCGTTTCTGGGTAGACTTTGTCGTCACTGATCGACTCGGAGGCAGAAATGAAGGACCTGAAGGGGCGCATCGCGGTGGTGACGGGTGCGGCGAATGGGATCGGTCTGGGCGTCACGGAGCGCTTCCTCGGCGAGGGGATGAAGGTCGTGATGGCGGATGTCGAGTCGGAGTCGCTCGACCGGCAGGCGAAACGCCTGGGTGATGCGGGGGGCGACGTTCTGGCGGTCGACTGCGATGTTCGCGAAGCATCGGCGCTGTCGCGCCTCGCTCAGCGGACGCTCTCTCGGTACGGGGGAGTTCACGTCGTGATGAACAACGCGGGCGTGGCTCCCGCTGGCCCTATGCTGGAAACGACTCCCTCGGATTGGCGGTGGATCCTCGAGGTGAACGTTTTCGGGGTGGCGCACGGTGTGACGACGTTCGGTCCCATCCTGCGCGACGCCGGCGAGGGGCACATCATCAACACGGCCTCCGAGGCTGGACTGGTGACGAGTTCGGTACTCGGCATGTATTCCGCGACCAAGCACGCGGTCGTAGGCCTCACAGAGTCGCTCTACCGAGAGCTCGAGGGCACGGGCGTCGGTGTCCACTGCCTCTGTCCCAATCTCGTGGACACCGGGATCTTTCACTCTGAAAGAAACCGCGATGACGGTGCGGAGATGAAGCCGTCGCAGGTAGCGACGCTCGCACCTCTGCGTGAGGCGATCACAGCCCTGGGGATTGGTGCGGAACAGGTCGCGGGGGATGTTGTGGACGCGATGCGGAACGATCGGTTCTGGATATTCACCCACGAGCTCACGCGGCGGGCTGCCGCTGCGCGGTTCGCGGACATCGAAGCGGGGCGCAATCCCACCCAGCCCTACGAGGGAATTGCTGAGCTCGAGTCGCTCAGCGATCTGGGCTGAGCTGTCAGCGGAGCCCCGGGCGCTGTCTTTCCGGCGGTTGGGTTTGAGGCTCTCGGTGCGATAGCCGAGACATTGGTTTAACTGTACGCCGTAGCAGCCTGTCGCCGCTGGGTTCTGGCTGGGAAGAGTTTTTTGAGGGGGGCCGTCAGCCATCACGGTCACGCGCTGGATGATCCGCGCGTTCTCGAAGTCGTTCGCAACGAAGTGCTGAGCCCAAGGGTTGTTCCGCGTGCCCACCGTTTTCTCGCTTCGACGACAGCGCGCGGTGAAGCCAGTGCTGATCTGGAAAAGAGAGCACCCGGTGTTCTGCTCATCTGAAAAAGAGAGCACCCGGTGTTCTGCTGATCTGGAAAAGAGAGCACCCGGTATTCGGGCGGAAGCGAGAGCAGCTCCGCTGCCTCGGAAGGACCCGCGTCGGCGAACGAGAGTCCTCGAATTTCGGCACCGAGCGAAGCAGAAAGACGCACGGCCGCAGCAACTCGGTTCAGCACGGCGCCTTCTTGCAGGGCACTTGGCTAGCAGGGCCGGGTATCGACTCCGACACCTTCGTGCCGGATGAGTCGCGGGCCGAGCGCGAGGTTTGAGGGAGGGAAGCCCCCCGGCGCAGACGCGGTACATTCCGCCCCCACCGGAACCATGTCTCAGAACGAATTCCGCAAAGATCTGCGAAACCTCGCCATCGTGGCTCACGTCGACCACGGCAAGACGACGCTCGTCGATGGCCTGCTCAAGATCTGTGGTGCCTTCCAGGAGCATCGGGTGGTCGAAGATCGGGTCCTGGATTCGGGGGACCTGGAACGAGAACGGGGCATCACGATCCTGTCCAAATGCACCTCGGTCGAGTACCAGGGTGTGCGGATTCAGCTCGTGGACACTCCGGGGCATGCGGATTTCGGCGGTGAGGTGGAGCGCGTCCTGGGCATGGTGGATTCGGTGCTGTTGCTCGTGGACGCGGTCGAAGGCGTGATGCCCCAGACGCGCTTCGTGCTGCGAAAGGCGCTCGAGCACGGGCTGTTGCCGATTCTGGTCGTCAATAAAATCGACCGGCCCGAACAGCGCGGCGAGGCGGTGCTCGATGAAGTATTCGATCTGCTGGTCGAACTCGGGGCCAATGACACGCAACTCGATTTCCCGGTCGTCTATGCCTCGGCGAAGCACGGGAAGGCGACGCGCGAACTCGGCGGGGCCATGGGGGACCTGCGGCCGGTGCTGGACACGATCCTCGAGTTCGCTCCGTCCCCATGCGTGGATCTCGATGGGCCGCTCCAGTTTCAGGCCGTGACCCTGGGATACGACTCGTTCGTGGGGCGCCTCGTCATCGGACGCGTCGAGTGCGGGGAACTCGTTCGAGGCGATCCGGTGGTGCGGGTACCCCGCGAGGGTGCCCCGGAAGCGTTCCGGATCACGAAGCTCTTCGGCACGGCGGGCATCGACCGGATCGACCTGGAACGGGCGAGTGCGGGCGACATCATCATGCTCGCGGGCATCGATTCGATCGAGATCGGCGACACCATCTGTCAGCCGGATTCCCCCGTTGCCCTGCCGCGTATCGAGATCGATCCCCCGACGATCAAGGTCAATTTTCTGGTCAATACGTCTCCCTTTGCGGGGCGAGAGGGACGCTTCGTGACCAGCCGCCAGATTGGGGAGCGCCTGGAGCGAGAGGTGCTCGGGAACGTCTCGATTCACATCGCGGATACCGGGCGTCAGGACGCCTTCGAGGTGGCGGGGCGCGGCGAGTTGCAGCTCGGGGTGTTGATCGAGACGATGCGCCGCGAGGGCTACGAGTTCGCGGTCTCCCGGCCCGAGATCATCCTCCGGGAGATCGATGGGGTGCGGTGCGAGCCGGTCGAGACTGTGGTGATCGACGTCCCCGAGGTGTCCGCGGGTTCGGTCATGGAGAAACTGGCCGAACGCAAGGGACGCATGGAGACGCTGGAGCACATGGGGGTCCGGATCCGCCTCGAGTTCGTTGTTCCGAGCCGCTGCCTGTTTGGATACCGCACCGCATTCCTGACGGATACGCGCGGAGAGGGGGTGCTCTACCGGGCGTTTCGGGGCTACGAACCTCATGCGGGCGACCTGGATCGGCGCGGGGTCGGGGGCATCGTGGCCACGGACCAGGGCCGCACGACGCCCCACGCGATCTTCAAGATCCAGGAACGCGCGGCGCTCTTCGTGCCGCCGGGAGAAGAGGTGTACGAAGGTCAGGTGGTGGGAGAGGCGCGGCGTCCCGGTGACCTCAACGTGAACGTATGCCGCGCAAAGAAACTCGACAACATGCGCGCCGCGGGCAAAGACGACAGCCCGCTCATCACCCCGCACCGCAAGCTCACGATCGAGAGTGCCCTCGAGTGGATCGAGCCGGACGAACTGCTCGAAGTGACACCGGCGAGCCTCCGGCTTCGCAAGCAGATCCTCGCGGGAAACCTGCGCAAGCGCTGACCGAGCGCGTGCAGGAACCGGCAGTCTTCTGGGAGAATCTGGAGCCCCGGGGTCGCCGGCTCCCCTATTGCCGGTTCATCCCGTGTCCCAGCAGCGCGGCGATTTCTTTGACGGCCGCACGTGCCTCGGGGATCAGGCTCATGTTGGCGAAGCCGTGGATCAGGGAGTCGTAGCCCCGGTGGGTGACGGGAACACCTGCGGCGCGCAGTCGTTCGGCGTAGGCTTCACCCTCGTCGGCCAGCGGGTCGAAGCCCGCCGTGACCACGATGGCCGGTGGCTGGCCCGAGAGATCGGCGGCCAGCAGGGGCGAGGCGAGCGGGTTGCTCCACTCGTCTTGGGATCGAAGGTAGTGGCCCCGGAACCATTTCATGGCCTCGAGCGTCAGGAAGAGACCCGTGGCGCATTCCTTGCACGATGCGGTCGCGAAGTTCATATCGGTGCAGGGGTAGATCAATAGCTGGAGAGAGGGCAGAGACTTGCCGGCTCCCTTTCGCGAGTTGCAGAGCGCCGCAGTGAGATTTCCCCCGGCACTGTCTCCGCCAGCGGCGATGCGCTGGGGATCCACACCGAGTCCGGCGGCGTTCGCGGCCACCCACTCGAACACGGCTTCGCAATCGGCAAGCGGCACCGGGAAGGGGTGTTCCGGCGCGAGGCGGTAGTCCGCTGAAAACACCCGGCAGCCCGAGATCGCCGCCAGCCGCTCGCAGAGGCCTTCGTGGCTTTCGATGCTTCCAACCACCCAGCCGCCCCCGTGGTAATAGACCAGGGCGGGAAGCGGGCCTGAAGCAGCAGCGGGTGCGTATTCGCGCACTGCGATCTGGCCCCCGTTCACGGGCACCGTGTGTTCCCGGGTGACGGGCCGGTCGCGTCCCGGCGGATCGAAGTCGACCGGCGCGTCCTCCCAGAGCGCCCGTGCTTCGGTCGGCGAGAGCTTTTCGAGTGGCGTGATCTGCTTTTCCATCAGTGCGCAGAGGCATTGGAATGCCGGGAGCAGCCGGCGCTGGCCGCGTTTTCGTTGGGGCTTGCCCGACAGACGCAGAAGCAGCCAGTCGGGAGACTTGAGGGTGAGACCGAGGATGAATTGCTGGATCGAAGCCATTGCGACGCCCGAGCCTAATCGCGAACACGTAGCCGGGACAAGGCTTTTTCCCGAGGGGTCAGCTCAGCTGTTTCATTGCTCTGCCCGGCGGATTGCTCGCGTCCGATCAGCGGTCCAGGTAGGGCGCCAGGATCAGGCCGCGGGCCGGCGGCTCCGTCTGGGCCTCGATGGATCGGTGCCGCGTGCGGATGGGGTCCCGGTAGAGTTCGTCGGTCTCGATCCAGAAGCGTTCCTCCACCACGGCGGCAAGCACGAGTTCGGCGACGGCGGCCGGCTTTGCCGCGATGGCTTCGAAGATTTCCGAGAACGAGGCCAGATCGCTTTGCTCGACACGCGAGGCCGCCGCGTTGCGGAGTTCCTTGGGGCGGTTGCGTTCCGCGTCGCCGATATTCGTCGCTACCGCACCCGGGCAGAGACAACTGATCCGAACCTTCGATCCGTTTTCCAGCAGCTCGGCATAGAGCGTCTCGGCGATCGTCGTCACGGCGTGTTTCGAAGCGTTGTAGGCGCCCAGCCAAGGATACGAGGTAAGGCCTGCCACCGATGCGGTGACGACGATGTGCCCCTCGTCCTGGTCCTGGAGCGTGGGAAGGAACACCCGGATGCCGTGGATCACGCCCCAGAGGTTCACGCCGAGCGTCCACCGCCAGTCATTCGCCGTGAGCGTCTCCATGGGTCCGGTCGGGGGCGAGATTCCGGCGTTGAGGCAGACGACGTGCACGCCGCCAAAGGCCTCCCGGCTGGCTTCTCCCAGGTGGTCCATCGACGCCTCGTCGCTCACGTCCGCAATGACCGGCAGTACGCTCGCGCCGGCCGATTCGAGCTGGGCGGCGGCCGCGCGCAGCGCCTTCTCCTCGATGTCGCACATCACGACGTTCATGCCCTCGCGCCCGAAACACTCCGCGAACGCGAAGCCCATGCCGCTTGCACTCCCGGTGACGACGGCGGTCTTTCCCTCTAGATCCCGCATGGCCTCTCCCTGGCAGCTCTCAGAACGAATGCGTCGGCCCGACGGCGTGTTGTCCGGATTGCTCACGGCCCCGGGACGGGTTCCTGCCGAGCTGTCGTCTCCGAACAATGAGCGTTGCCCCGTCCGCAATGCGAGGCGCCGTGTTGGCGTAGAATATCCCGGATGACGTGCAGCGTACCACCTGGAGCCGGGGGAAGACATGATCGAAGCAGCGCTGGAGAAATGGTTCCAATTCATCCACGGAGAGGACGCGGCGGATCGCAGTGCCCTGCTCGACGAGTGCCTCGCGGACGATGTCGTCTTCTACTCCCCCATCGTCTTTACTCCCCAGAAAGGACGGGCGGCAGCGAAGCTGTACTTGATGGCCGCCGGATCCGCCTTTGGCGGAGACGATTCGGCAGCCGCCGCACCGGCGGGTGGGAACGAGGCAGGCGGCGGCTTCCGCTACACGAAGCAGGTCGTCACGGGCCACCACGCGATTCTCGAATTCGAGACCACGATGGACGGCACGTACGTGAACGGCGTCGACATCATCACCTGCAACGAGGCCGGGAAGGTCGTCGAGTTCAAGGTCATGATCCGCCCGCTCCAGGCCATCAACCGGGTGCACGCCGAGATGGGCGCCCTGCTGAAGAAGCTGCAGGGCGAACCGGATGCGGCCTAGGAGCTCCGAAGTGGTCGACGGGACGAAACGGGCAGAGAAAATCGCTTGATCCGGTGTAAGATGCCCGGCCGTTCGAGGAAAACCCAGAATTCCGGTACCGATTGGAGGTATTCATGGCTCGAGAAGCAGTCGTCGTGGAGAGCAAGCGCACGGGTCTGACCAAGGCGAACCGCGGCTCGTTCAATCTGACCGAACCCGTCGATTACCTGGCACACACGCTGCGCGCCGTGACTGAAGGCGTTCCGAACCTGGACCCCGGTCTGATCGAGGACGTGATCGTCGGCTGCGGTTTCCCCGAGGGCTGCCAGGGCATGAACATGGCGCGGATCGCCGCCATGGCGGCCGGCTTCCCCAAGGAGGTCGCGGCCACCACTGTCAATCGTTTCTGCTCCTCGGGATCTCAGGCCGTCATGATGGCTGCCCACTCGATCCTGAACGAGGGTGCCGACGTGGCGATCGGCGCCGGGGTCGAGACGATCACGATGATGCAGGACGGCACCCAGAATACGACCCGTCTCTCGAACAAGGCAGCGCGCGAGCGATTCCCGGGGCTCTACTTCCCCATGGGCATCACAGCGGAGATCGTCGCGGAGCGTTACGGCGTTTCCCGAGAAGACCAGGATGCCTACGCGTTGCAGAGCCAGCAGCGATACGCCGATGCTCAGGAGAAGGGCTTCGTCGCCGAAGAGATCGCGCCGATGAAGACCACTTGCAACATCATCAAGAAGGATGTCGAGCCCTACCAGGAAGAGGTCACCGTGGATCGCGACGAGTGCAATCGTCCGAAGACGACCCTCGAGGGCCTGGCGTCGTTGCCCCCGGTGTTCAAGAAGCCCGAGGAGGGTGGGACGGTGACCGCCGGCAACGCCTCGCAACTATCGGACGGAGCGTCCGCAACGCTCCTCATGTCTTCGGACAAGGCGAAGGAACTCGGAGTCGAGCCTCTCGGTATCTATCGCGGTACCGCAGTCGCCGGGTGTGGCGCCGAGGAAATGGGGATCGGACCGACAGCTGCCGTGCCGAAACTGCTCGAGAGGCACGGGCTGACCATGGACGATATCGACATCGTCGAACTCAACGAGGCGTTCGCCTCCCAGGTGCTCTACTGCCAACGCGAACTCCAGATCCCGGATGAAAAGCTCAATCCCTCGGGCGGTTCGATTTCCATCGGGCATCCGTTTGGAATGACCGGTTCTCGCATGACCGGGCTGCTGCTCCGCCAGTTGAAGCGGCAGGGCAAGCGCTACGGCATCGTGACGATGTGCATCGGGGGCGGACAGGGGCTGGCGTCGCTATTCGAGGCCGCCTAGAGGTCAGTGCCACCCGATCAGCAGGAGGCGGGGGTGGAAGCGAACTACGCAACGTTGTGGGAGGCTTTGGCGGACACGCTGGGCGATCGCGAGGCCCTCGTGTCCGGTAGGACCCGGCGAAGCTGGACGGAATACGAGAGCCGTTCTGCGCATCTCGCCGCGGCTCTGGCCGACGCGGGACTCGGCCGCGATTCGAAGCTGGGCCTCTTCCTCTACAACGGCCCCGAATACCTCGAGGCCCAGTTCGCCTCGATGAAGAGCCGGGGAATCCCGGTCAACATCAACTATCGCTACCTCGACGAAGAACTCCTCTACCTTCTGGAGAACTCCGACGCTGAGGCGATCGTTTTCCATCAGAGCCTCGGCGATCGCGTCGAGCGGGTCATGGAGCGCGCCCCGGGCGTAAAACTCTGGATCCAGGTGGACGACGGCGGCGAACCGGTTCCGGGAGCGTCGAATTACGAGGACCTCGTCGGCGCATACGACCCCGCGCCGCGAATCCAGCGTTCGGCCGAAGATGTCTACATGCTCTACACCGGCGGCACGACGGGAATGCCCAAAGGGGTGATGTACGACACCGGTGGGATGCTGCAGGGGTTCATGGGGGCGGCGTTTCCGATCTTCGGGATGACAGCTTCCGCGGTGGAGGAGATCCCGGCGCAGGCCGCCGGACTCTGGGACGAAGAGCGCGGGGTGACTTCCATCCCCGCCTGCCCCTTGATGCACGGCACGGGAATGTGGCTGGGAGCGCTGATCCCCCACTGCGCCGGAGCGCGCGTCGTGACGCTCGAGGGCCGTTCGTTCGATGCTCACGAAGTCTGGAGTGCGGCCCAGCGAGAGCAGGCCAGCCAGGTGGTGATCGTGGGCGATGCCTTTGCGAAGCCCATGCTCCGCGCGTTGGAAGAGGCGAAGGCGAATGGCAGCCCCTACGACGTTTCGAGCGTCCGGTTCCTGATCTCGTCGGGTGTCATGTGGACCGCGGAGGTGAAACGGGATCTGCTCGAATGGAATGACTTCATCTTGGTCGACGCGATGGGCTCCACCGAGGGCAGCATGGGAACCCAGATCACGACGCGCGGGAATATTGGCGAGACGGCCCGCTTCGCCATGAGCCCGACCACACGTGTCTTTACTGAAGAGGGCCGCGAGGTCGAGCCGGGTTCGGGTGAGGCTGGCATGATCGCCGCGAGCGGCAGCGTTCCCATCGGCTACTACAAGGATGAGGCCAAATCGAAGGCGACGTTTCGGAGCATCGGTGGGGTCCGGTATTCATTTCCAGGCGACTGGGCTCTAGTCGAGGCAGACGGGAGTCTGACCCTGCTCGGGCGGGGCTCGAATTGCATCAACACCGCCGGTGAAAAGGTCTACCCGGAAGAGGTGGAGGAGGTCGTCAAGCGCCATCCCGACGTAATCGACTGTCTCGTGGTGGGAGTCGATGACGAGAAGTTCGGACAACGCGTGACGGGCGTCGCGTCTCTGCGCGCCGGTAGTGAACTCACCGGGGAGGCGCTGCGGGAATTCACCCGTTCCCAGTTGGCGAGCTTCAAGATGCCGCGGCAACTTTTTATCGTGGACCGTGTGCAGCGCGCTCCCAACGGCAAGGCCGACTACAAGTGGGCTCGCGAGACCGTGGAGCAGGCGATCGGATAGGGTTGCCACCGCCCGCCGTCACACGGGAGCGTCGCGAGCGCGTCGCATCGAAGACAACGCCCTGGGGCTTCGAACTCTGCCCGCGCTCTTCGAGCCGCAGCGGGACTCTTCCGCGCGACCGTCGCGCGAAAGGGCGCAGGCTTCGTGGGGAGCCGCAAGCTGATCAGAGGCGTGTGCGTGCCGCCACGCGTCGCTGGCTGAAGCGAACTGTCGGATTCCGGACGGCACGGCTGTCGATTCGTCAGTGTTCCAACACTCGGCGCGCTGAACTCCCGCGATACAGTTCTGAAGAGTCCCTGCGAATCCAGCTACTTAGAGCATGACGGTGCCGCTTAAGCCGCTGGCACGCCATGTGCAGTCTGTTCTGATCCGGGAGGGACGACGATGGACACAGCGAACCTGCATCTGGCGGAAATCGAGAATCTGGCTCATGACCACGAGCCTTCGATGGCCGAACTCGCGGCCCTGGAAGACATCGAGGCCGCGGGCTGGCTGGAACGCGATGGACCGCTGCCGCTGCCGGTCACCTTCCTCGACCTGGTGAAGGCCGTGACCGAAGTGTCGAATACGGAAACCGAAGTCCTTGCCACCGTGGCCTACATGCTGAGCTCGGGAAGCGTCGCGTTGATTGGGGAGTTCCAGCACTAGCGCCCACTGGGTGAACTCGCACAACCACCTCCCGGGCAGATCTTTGTCAGCACCCGGGGAGGGGATCACAGGCTGCAGTACGGCGCCCGGGGAGGAGACCAGGCCGCCGTGCGGGGGACGCCGATTGCGCTTCCCGCGGCATAACCAACACGCGCTTTGGCGCGATTGGGTCGAGGAGACACACTGATGTCACGTCGAAGAGGTTTGTAATCGCTGCTTTTCTGCTTGCCGTTTCCATTGGGAACGGGAACGCGCTGGCCGACGAATCTGGTGCGGTGGAAGAAGTTTCCGTGCCGACGGACGGTGCCGCAGAAGAAGAGGACGAGGGCTTCTACAGCCAGGTCTTCGTGCGGGGTGGCTACGCGCAGTTGAGCGATAGCCGAAGCAATGAAGTCTTCACCGACGCGAATGGCGGGGCCGGCTTGAACGATGGCGATGGAGGCTTCTCCGTGGCCGCGGGTCTCGACCTCAGCTTGCTGCGGGCACAGAATCTCGGGGGGCTCAACCTGATGGGGGAGATCTTCGTCGACTACTCCGAGTATTCGAGAAAGAGAGTGTCCCAGGCCACGAGCGTTCTGCTCGGATGATCCTCGACCTCCAGGGTCAACGTGAGTGCGTTGACGGTGACGATCGCCCCCAAGGCCCGCTTGGACGGCCTGGGCAGCGGGCGCTTTCGCCCCTTCGTGATCCCGATCGGACTGTCCTTTCTCGTCAAATCACCGCCTTCGAACGACACCACCTATCTCGATGTCGGCCTTCACTTCGGCGGCGGCCTGGATATCCTGATCATCGACCGCGTGAGCGTCGGAGTCGATGTCCGGTACACGCATGGATTCGATACGAGCCACACGCCAACGAGTTGCTGGTAGACGGGCGGTTACCTGGCACTCAACTTCTAGCGTCCGTTTGCGGGCACTCTGGGCCGCGGTCGGCATTTATCTCTCTCAGCGTGCTGGTTGCCGCTTGGGTTGACCCACCGGGAGCGGATCAGCGACCATCAGTCGAGTAGCGTGGCTGAAGCTAAGACCGAAGCCCTAGAGCAGCTCCAGCGGATCACGTGCGCACCCGTGAACCTCGAGGCGGAGGTGCGTGGGACGGGCACGAAGCAGGTCGAGGACTACGTGAAGGGTGCGGACGCCGAGAATCCAGTCGGGGGAATCGGCGTTTTTCGGCTCGAGCGCGAGGTGCACTACTCCAGCGCGCGCTGGGAGGTGCCCGGCCGCTTCTGGCCGAGGCGTCCGTTCGCGCGGTGGCACGGTGGGTCCCGATTCGCCGCCGGGCTGGTGCTGCTGGTCCTGGCGCTTGCGGCTTGCTCCCTGCCCCGGGGGTCGGCGAGCCATCGGCAGGGCTGCGGCTTCCAGGCCGAACTCTACTGCCAGCGCAACGAGAAGCCCGACGCGTTCGATGCCTGCGTCTCGGAGCGGATCGAGCTGTGCCGTTCGGGCCAATGGTCCGAGGTGGGAGACGCGCACTAGTCCTCATCGGGTCCCGGGTGCGGTTCGGGGAGCAGCGCCAGCACCAGCAGTCCGAGGCGGGAGACGCGCACTAGTCCTCATCGGGTCCCGGGTGCGGTTCGGGGAGCAGCGCCAGCACCACCAGCAACACGACGACGGTTGCGACCACCGCTGCCCACATCGCGACGGTGTGTCCCGCTACGAACGCGTAGCGCGCACTCTCTGCGATCCATTCCGCCTTGACGCCGCTGGCTTCGGCCGAGACCTGCACCGCCTTCGCGACCGAATCCTGCATCGCGAGCAGTTCCGCGCTCGAAAGCTTCTCGAGGTCGGGTCCGGGCAGGTTCGTGAGATTGCGCACCAGGATCTTCTGGTACCGCAGCGCGAAGAGCGAGCCCATGATCGCCACGCCGAGCGCTCCGCCGATCTGGATCAGCGTATCGTTCATCGCGGAGCCCACGCCCGCCTGAGCCGGACGGAAGGAGCCCATTACCGAGTCCATCGCGGGCGTCATCGTGATCGCCATGCCGATGCCGAGCGCCCCGAGGCCAATCGCGGTCTCCCAGCCGGGAGTTGTTTCGACCCACTGCACGGCCAGAACCAGACCCAGCGCGATCATCCCGAGCCCGAGCGCGATGGTGCGCCTCGAGCCGATGCGGTCGGCAAGCGTGGCCGCGGGCCGTGCGAAGAGCACCATACCCAGCGCCAGGGGCATGATCGCGATGCCCGTCTGCATCGGGGTGCGGCCCTGCACGTGCTGGAGGAACTGCGGAATCAGGAAGAGGCTTCCGAGCAGAACGAATGTGACGAGGACGAGCGCCACATTGGCGGCGGTGAAGTTCATGTTCCGAAACAGATCGAGGTCGAAGATGCCGGTCGAGCGCCGGCGCTCCCAGGCCACGAAGGCGATCGCGGCTGCGAGTCCACCGAGCCCGCTCAGGACGATGCGATTGTCCAGCAGCTTCGAGGCGTCGACCGGCGCTTCGATGATCGCGTAGAGCAGGGCGCAGATCGCGACGATCGAGAGCAGCACGCCCAATGAGTCGCGGGCCGAGGGGTTCTCGGCACGGGTCTCGGGTACGAGCCGCCACGTACCGATCAGCGCGGCTGCGACCACCGGGAGGTTGATCAGGAAGACGGATCCCCATGGGAAGTGGTCGAGGAGCAGGCCGCCGGCGAGCGGTCCGACCGCGAGGCCCACCGAGCCCGCTCCCGCCCAGATGGCAATGGCCCGGCGGCGCTCCCGCGGATCGGGATAGAGCGCGGTGATCGTGGAGAGCGTGGCGGGCATGATCAGGGCGCCGCCCGCACCCATGCCCGCGCGTGCGGCGATCAGCTGCCCGGGCGTGCTCGCCACCGCTGCCACCAGCGACGAGGCGCCGAAGAGCGCGAGACCTGCGAGCAGCGCCAGCCGGCGGCCCCGCCGATCGCCGAGCGCTCCGAAGAAGAGCAGAAGACAGGCGAAGACGATCGTATAGGCCGCCGCGATCCACTGCAGCTCCGTATTGGTGGCGCTGAGCTTCGACTGAATCGTCGGCAGGGCCACGTTGACGATCGTGTTGTCGATGCTGACGAGGAACAGCGAAAAGCACAGCACCGCAAGGACTCGGCCCACACGCGGGGGGCTGGCGTCGGCCGGAGTCACCTGGGGTGTCGGCTCAGAGCACCGGTGTGAGGCCGACCTCGAGTGCGCCGGAGTCGCTCAGGCGCTGCGGTGCCGCCCCGAGCCAGAGCCGCTGCACCCCGCCTCGCCGCGTGCTCTCGAGACGCTCGCGTTCCGTGGAAGAACAACACCTGAAAGTGCACCAACGCCTGCTGGATTTCCTTGGCGGCCCGTTCGCCGAGTGAGCATAGGAAGTTCAAGCTGCGTGAGCATAGGCAGAGGAAGTTCAAGCTGCGTTTTCCCTGGGTGCGATCAGTAGAGATTCTGTCCAATGGGACAGGGGCGGGATCGGGCCCTGTACGGGAATCTGGCTCCTGACGACGAGCCTTCGATGGCCGAGTTCGTGGTCCTGGAAGACATCGAGGCCGCAGGCTGGCCGGAACGCGAGGACCCGCCGCCGGTGCCGGGCACACCGGGCTCAGCTTCGGATCCCGGTTTCGCCGCAGGTGCGTCCGAGAACCAGAGTGGCTGGCGCCTGTGGGAGGATGAGCCGGCGATGGAACGACCCTGCTCAATTCCTGGCCAGTGATTGCCTTGCGAATGAGCAGCCACAGGCATGAGAAGTCCGCTGGAGAGCGCAGCCGTGTGTCGGCGGTGGCACATGCTTTGCTTAGAGCCCGCCCGAGTCTGTCGATCGAACGTTTTGCGGGAGAGTTCCGCGAGGAAGGGGTAAGTCGATGCACGTCGCATTCCAAAGGATCCTCGGGTGGTCCGTGTTCATGGGCGTCTTGTTGGGACCGCTCAGTGCCTTGGCCCAAGGCGCCGAGGAGTTGATCGAAGTCGCCGCCGTCGAAACGGTGAACTCCGGCGATACCGCCTGGATGCTCACCAGTTCTGCACTGGTCTTGATGATGACCCTTCCAGGACTGGCGCTCTTCTATGGCGGCCTCGTCCGAAGCAAGAACGTCCTCTCGGTGCTCATGCAGTGCCTGATTTCCGCCGGGCTGATCGGCGTCCTCTGGGTCGTCGTCGGCTACAGCTGGGCGTTCGGCGGCGACGGCAATTTCGTCGGGAATTTCGAATACTTCCTTCTCAACGGCATCACCCCGGACTCGGTGTCGGGGACGATCCCGACCTACGTTTTCGTCATGTTCCAGGGGATGTTCGCGATCATCACACCAGCGCTCATGCTGGGTGCCTTCGCCGAGCGCATGCGCTTCGGCCCCTACATGGTGTTCATCGCGGTCTGGGTCTTGCTGGTCTACTGCCCCCTGGCTCATATGGTCTGGGGCGGCGGCATGATCTCGCAGTGGGGCGCCATCGACTTTGCCGGCGGTCTCGTCGTCCATATGTCGAGCGGCTTTTCTGCCCTCGCTGCCGCTTATTTCCTCGGCAAGCGCAAGGGGTTCGGCCACGAGCACATGGTGCCGCACAACCTGCCGCTTACTGTGGTAGGTGCGGCACTTCTCTGGGTCGGCTGGTTCGGTTTCAACGCGGGTAGCGAGCTCGCCGCCGACGGTACGGCCGGCCTTGCCTTCCTCACCACGCAGACTGCGACCGCGACTGCGGTGCTGGTCTGGGTCATCGTCGAATGGCTGCATCGCGGCAAGCCGACGGTGCTCGGCGGAGCGACTGCGGCCGTCGCCGGTCTCGTTGCCATCACCCCGGCCTGCGCGAGCGTGGGTCCGGGGGGCTCGATCCTGGTCGGCGCCGGTGCCGGTATCCTCTGCTACCTCGCCGTCACCGTATTGAAGCCGGCAGTTGGCTATGACGATTCGCTCGACGTCTTTGGTGTCCACGGTATTGGAGGCGCCTGGGGCGCACTGGCCAGCGGATTGTTCATCGCGGACTTCGCGGCTACGGATGCGGGCTGGGGAGGCCAGGTCTGGATCCAGTTCCAGAGCATCATCTTCACTGCGGTCTTCGCCATCGTGCTGACGCTCATCATCCTGGTGGTTCTGCGAACGCTCTTCGGGGACCTGCGCGTCGGTGAAGAGAGTGAGAGCACCGGGCTCGATCTGAGCGAGCACAGCGAGACTGCCTACAGCCAAGAGGCCTGAGAGGACGAATCCAGATGCAACTGATTGAAGCGATCATCAAACCGTCGAAGCTTGAAGACGTAAAAGAGGCCCTCTCCACGCTTGGCTTGGAGGGCATGACTGTTACTGAAGTCAAGGGGTTCGGCCGGCAGAAGGGCCACACGGAGCTCTACCGCGGCGCCGAATACGTCGTCGACCTGATCCCCAAGGTGAAGGTAGAGGTCGTCGTCAAGGCCGAGCAGGGGAGCCAAGCCGTCGATGCGATTGTAGGTGCTGCCAATACCGGCAAGATCGGAGACGGGAAGATCTTCGTCTTTAACCTCGACGAAGTGATCCGCATCCGGACCGGTGAGCGCGGCAGTGATGCCATCTGATTGCTAGGGAGAAACGTTCAGCGCGGCCGGGAAGTCAGGTCCCGGCCGCGCGCTCGTTTCCGAGTTCGTCAAGCGTTCGGAGTGCTGCATCGAACCCCTCGACTTCGGCGGGGCGCAGGGTTTCGGTCAGGGTGAGGCGGGCCGCGCCGTAGGCAGCGCCGACTCCCCCAGCGGCAATCGCGCAGTTCCGGAGAAAACGCCGCCGCGACCAGCGCGCCGCGAAAAGAGAGGCCGGGAAGAGGGCGAGCCCGAACCATCCGGCAGCCCGTTGTCGGCGTTGCCGCACCTGGACCTCATCGCGGCCCTCCTGCACGAGGGTCCGAGCCATCTTCAGTGCTTTCGGGTTCACCGGCGCGAGCGGCTCCCTCCCCGCGGCGATTTCGAACTCACCGATCAATCCGGCGTGGTCGCTGAGTGCGGCGGTGCGGTTGGCGATTTGGATCGTCTCGTCGAAAACTCGCTCAATCGAGATCGGCGTGAGCACGCGTTCGCGCCCGGCGCGGCTGAATAGGTAGTCGATTCTCGCCGGCGGATCCGTCTCTTCGCTCGTATAAGGGTTTGCCGGGAGCCAGGTGTCCTGGCGGCGGTCGAGCGCCGCCGCGGCATCGGTGACGCCCGACAAACCGGTGAGAATGGAGTATTCGGCACTCTCTTCCCGGAGATTGAGATCGCCCGCCAGGATGAGTGGCCGCTCGATCCGGCGGAGGTGATCGGCGAGTTGGACTACCTGAGCGGTGCGAAGTGGCACGTAATGATACCGCTCCCGCGGCGCGTAGGCGGCTTGCAGGTGGGTGTCGATCAAGGTGATCTCGCCCCGGGGTGTGTCGAGAACACATTCTGTGAAACCCTTGCCACCCAGGTAGTCCGCCTGATGGATTCGTTCGGCGACGCCGGCGGGTCGGAAGCGGTGCAGCCGCGCGTCCAGAATCGGAAGGCGGGAGAGGACCGCCAAGCCGCTTCCACCCCACGTGCCCTCGGGGTGCCAGACGTGAATCAGCCCCGCGCGGCGTCCTGCTGCGACGAGTTCCGCTCTTGCGGGTTGGGTCCACAGTTCCTGGAACGCCGCGACATCGAGTTCCAGGGGGCCGAGTGCCTCACCGATGGCGCGCATCCGTGCGCCCGTGTCACGTGAAAAGGGCTCGCTGAGCGCCCAGACGTTGAGCGTTATCACGCGCATGCCAAACCCCGATGAATAGCAACCTTGGGCCCGCGATGGGGAGTGGAAGGCGGGTCGGCGAGGGCGCGGGGAACCGCTTTCCGTGAACCGGGCGACTTCCAAGTGGCAGAATTCGAGGGATCAAGGTGATTGCAGGCGCACGGGCGGGGCGTCATCTTCACCGGGTACCCCGCCTTTGCCAGCTCCATGTGGGCCCGGCGGAGTATCGCAACCGCTTTCACCCGGAGGATCTGTCGTGAATGCGACTTTCGGATTGTTCGCTTTCGAAGAGATGGAGGAGCTCGACCTGGTCGGACCGTGGGAGGTTTTTAGCATGGCGACGATCGACCTGCCGGGTTCGCGGGTCGTGACCATCGCAGAACGGAAGCGCCCCGTGCGTTGCGCACACGGGTTACAGATCGTGCCGGACCACGATTTCGCGGATGCGCCGCCCATCGATGTGTTGCTCGTTCCGGGTGGTCAGGGAACGCGGAACGAGGTGGATAATCCCGCCGTCGTCGAGTGGATTGCCAAAACCGCCGCGGGCTGCCGTTGGGTCACCAGCGTGTGCACGGGCGCGTTGTTGCTCTGGAAGGCCGGTGTCGTGGGGGACCGGCGCGTCACCACGCACTGGGGCTTCATTCCCGAGTTCCGAAAACGCGCCCCCGGGCTCGAGGTGCTCGAAAGCGTCCGCTACGTGCGCGACGGAAACCTGCTCACTGCCGCCGGGGTATCGGCCGGCATCGACATGGCGCTCTGGCTCGTGGGTGAGATGTGGGACCCCGAGCGGGCCCGCCGCACTCAGCAGATGATGGAGTACGATCCCGCACCCCCGTACTCCGCAGAGGTGTGACGGTACACTTCATCACCAGCACAGGAGGCAGATAGCAGATGGGTCGTCGGCACTTGCTGGGTGTGATGCTCGTTCTCGGAGCAGCCGGAGTCGGTGTTGCGGCAGAGCCGGGGGCTCCGAATGCCTACGGGTCTGAAGCGACCCGGATCCTCGATGGTGCCGCCGGCGGTTCGGCGCGCTTGCGTGGCCCGCGCGGGATGGCCACGGATGCCGCGGGAAATCTCTACGTTGCCGGCCAGTTTAGCAACAACGTCCTGCGAATATCTCCGTCCGGCGAGGTCGAGGTGGTGATCTCTGCGGCCGGGGACGGCCGGGGAAACAAGCTGCAAGCACCCCGCAGCGTTGCCGTCGATACCAAGGGCAACGTGCTGGTGGCCGGGGAGAAGAGCGGGAACGTATTCCGTGTCTCGCCGGATGGCGCGATCGAGCGGATCTTTCCCTTCGATGACCGGAGAGGACCTCGGCTGCGGCGTCCCACCCGGGTGGCGGTGGACGCCACCGGAAACGTGTACGTCATCGGACAGACGTCGGGCAATCTGATCAAGATTGGTCTCGATGGATCGGCGCGTTCCCTCATCAGTAGGCGCGGCGATGGAAGTCACGCGTTGGAGCGACCCAACGCGTTGGCGGTCTCAGACGATGGAACCGCCTACGTTGCAGGCGCTCGGTCCAACAACGTCTTCCGAGTGACCCCGGCGGGGAAGGTCACGCAGATCGTGGATCGCTTCGGCCCACACGATGGGCACGGCCTGCTTTTTCCCTCTGGGCTCGCTGTGGACGATGCGGGCAATGTCTACGTGGCTGGAAATAATTCCGGCAACGTGCTCAAAGCGGATCCCGAGGGAAACGTCACGATCGTGGTGCTGCCGTCGCGCGCCGGGACGGTGCTCTCGGCGTGTTCGGACATCACGACGGGTGCGGACGGAAGCGTCTACTTCACGCGTCTCGGAATGAATTCGCTGTGGCGCCTGACGCCCGAAGGCGAACTGGACCAACTCCTCGACGCGAATGGCACGGGTCCCGGCGAAGTTCTTGGGGTGGCGCGCGGGGTGGCGGTGGACGACGAGGGAAACGTTTTCGTGTCGGGCTTCGGCAGTAACAACGTCTTTAAGGTCGTGCCCTCGCCGGCCGGCTGGGCTCCCGCTGGCGGGGGCCGTTGAACAGCCTGCGCGGGGAGGCGAGATTGCGTCGTGGGAGTTCGCGTCGGTCCGTTGCGGTTTGCCGCGGGCGACCTGGGGGTTGAACGCCGCTGTGATCTGCTGGGGCGGGTTCTCAATCCCTGCGAGAGCTGGGAGGCGAGGCGCCGTGGGCGCCTTCACCGGACCGCCCTGCAGCGAGGTCAGGGTTGAGGAGTTGCGCGAGGAATGCGTGGTCGTTGCACGAGAGCGGACGGAGATCCCGGAAAGTAGGTAGGTTCTCTCATTACCTGTTGCCGTTCGGCCGATGCAGTAAAAAAGGTGAAACCCGGCACCGCGCCGGGTAGACTCTTTGCTGAGCCCCACTTCGAGGAGGGCGTCATGGGATTGATCCAATACGGCAAAAGAACGCTGGCAGTGGGCCTTGCCGCAGTTGTACTGGGAATTGCGCTGCCCGCGGCGGCCGAGGAATACGATCCCGGACACGCGGGTCACCCCGTTCGGATCTTGGCGTACGTGGTCAGTCCCATAGGTGTGTTGTTCGACTACCTGGTGATGCGTCCCGCCCATTGGCTCGGGGGCCTCGAGCCCTTGGCGACGCTGCTCGGACGCGACGAGTAGGCGGTTTCTCCTAGCGGGCGGCGATTGCCGATTGTGGGCGGGTCGCTCCGCCGGTATATTTCTTGCAATGGACGACTCCTCGTTTCCGGGGCGCGGCCGGTCCAGGGCTGGGACCCTCCAGCTCACCGTTCTAGCGCTGAGCTGCGCGGCCGGTCTCGCGCACGCCGACGACGTGTCGGAGGCTGCGAAGCTGTTTCGCAGCTTGGATGCAGAGCTCCGCGTCACCGGTATGACGTTCGTCGGTAGCCGGGGGGCGGCGGGCGAATTCGTATTGCGGGCCGAGAGCGCGGTGTTTCTTCCCGAGGAGAACATTGCGGAACTCGAAGAGGTGGAGGTGGTCTCGGAGAAAGGCTCGGGCGAGGGCCGAGAATTCGAAGTGCGCTGTGACCGCGGCGAACTCAATGTCGAGACGAGCGACTTTCTTGCCGAGGGAAACGTGCGCGGGATGACGAGCGAGGGCCAGCTCTATCAGGCGCCGTGGGTTCGCTACGAGCACGCGCAGTCGCTCCTCTACACAGATGCTCCAGTGACGATGCAAGACGATGCCGGTCGTTTCCGCGGAGATGGATTTCGATACTTCGTTAAGGAGCGCCGCTTCCGACTGCTCGGGAACGTGAGGATGGAGCAAGTCCAATGAGGGGCCGTGACTTCGTCTCGATCCTCCTCTGCATTTTCCCGCTCGCAGGGGTTTCGGCCGGTGCGGAGCCTCCGACGCGCGAAGGGTTAGCCGAGATCGAGCTGGCGCTGGGCGTGGCGCCGTTCGAGACCCGAGGGCCTCCCGGCGTGGCTGCACCCGACGTGGCGGCCCTGCTCGCCGCTCGGCTGGTGGCGGATGGTGTGCGTCGAGTGGTGGGGCCGGACGACCTGGCCGGGCCGGGTGCAACCGACGGGCTCGATGGCGTGGTGCGCGGGCGCACGACGCGTCTGGGAGAGGCGATGTCGTTGGATGTCCGCCTTCAAGACCGGAATGGGGAGTTCGTCGCCACGTTTGTAGAAGAGGTGGCGGGTCCGGAGGCGCTCGACGGAGCTGTGGTTGGCCTCGCCGCTCGGATCGTGATCGGTGCGCTCCAACTCGGCGCCGAGTCCGAGAAACGGGTGTCCGCTACTGCGCCCTCGGTCGCGGCTTCGCCGCCGGCTGCTACTGCGCCCGAGGCGGGCGGCGGGGCGCCGGGTGAGGGCTCGTTCGGCTTCAGCGACTGGCAGACCGACGGTCCGCTCTCGATCCAGTCGGAGGAACTCGAGGCCGTTCAGAAACAGGGCACTCGGACGCTCATCTTCCGCAAGAATGTTCGTGTGCAACAGGGGGAACTCTCGATGCAGTGCGAGCGGCTCGAGGCCTACTACCCGGCACAGGCGAACCAGCCGACTCGGCTGGTCGCCACCGGCAAGGTGCATCTTGTCCAGGGCACTCAAGATGCATGGTGCGATGAAACCCTCTACGACCGGCGTGCGGAGACACTCGTCTGCCGCGGCAATGCTCGATTCCGAGATGGCGACAACACGCTCCGCGGCCGCGAGATCCATATCGACTTGGCGAAGGAGACAGTCAATGTCATGGGTGGGGCAGAGGTCATCATCCAGCCCGAGGCGTCTTCGATGGGCGAATCGTGACCGCGACCACCCTGACCGGCAGGACCTTGAGCAAGCGCTACGGGGATTCCGAGGTGGTCCACGCGATCGATCTCGAGGTTCATCCGGCCGAGGTCGTCGGCCTTCTGGGCCCCAACGGAGCCGGCAAGACCACGACTTTCAACATGTTGGCCGGCGGCGTCCGGCCCAGCGCCGGTCAGGTGCTGCTCGGCGACACCGAGATCACCGACCTCCCGATGTATCGGCGAGCCCGCCTCGGCATTACGTATCTCCCGCAGGAAGCCTCGATTTTCAGAAAGCTTTCTGTCGCAGACAACGTGAACGCCATTCTCGAAACGGTGGAGCCCAGCCGGTCCATCCGGCGGGAGCGCCTGCGGGAGCTGCTGGCGGAGCTCGGACTGGCCGAAAAGGCCAATCGGAGGGGCGATTCTCTCTCCGGAGGGGAGCGCAGGCGCGTGGAGATCACTCGGGCTCTGGTTCTCGATCCCAAGTTCATGCTATTGGACGAACCATTCGCGGGAATCGACCCAATTGCGGTGGCCGACATCCAGAAAATCATCGAGCAGCTTAAAAAACGGGGCATCGGTGTGATCATCACGGACCACAACGTGCGGGAGACACTTTCGATTTGTGATCGCGGCTACATCATCAAGGACGGCCGCATTATCAAACAGGGGACACCGCAGGCGATCGCCGAGGACCCTCGGGTCCGTGAGATCTACCTCGGAGAAAACTTCAGGTTGACCTGATCATGCCGCTCGAACTCAAGCAGCAAATGAAGCTCAGCCAACAGCTGGTGATGACGCCCCAGCTGCAGCAGGCGATCAAACTCCTCCAGCTTTCGCGGCTCGAACTCGTGGACATGGTCCAACAGGAACTCGAGGAGAACCCGGTTCTCGAGGAAGCTTCGGAGTCCGAGGGTGACGAGTCCGGGACCAGCGATATCGAAATGCCGGATGAGCGCCCGTCCGCCGGTGCGTCCGCGGATCCGTCCGCCGATGCGTCCGCGGATACGTCAGCGGATCCATCCGCGGATCCGTCCGGTGAAACTACTGCATCCGAAGAACCGGCACCCAGCGACGCCGAGAAGATCGCTGATGTCGATTGGCAGGACTACATCGAGTCGAATCCCCACACGGGGATGCGCGAAGTGCGCGACGACGATCGGCCGTCGTTCGAGGCCAGTCTCACAAAGCGCGCGACCCTGTCCGAGCAGCTTCTCTGGCAGCTGCACATGGACCCGATTCCCGAGCAGGAGATGCTTGCTGCCGAGTGCATCATCGGAAACCTGGACGACCGGGGTTACCTTCGGTCGACCGAAGAAGAGATCGCCCGTCAGGCCGCCGTGGACTTGGAGCAAGTCGAGCGCGCGCTTGCGCGGGTGCAGGGGCTGGACCCGACGGGTGTCGGTGCCCGTACCCTCAAGGAGTGTCTCTCCCTCCAGGTGCAGGCCCTCAAGATCGACGACCCGCTGGTGCTGCGCATCATCGATGAGTGTCTGGATCCGCTCCTCAAGCGCGATTTCCGCGCCGTGTCCCGCAACCTCGGAATCGGCGTCGCGGAGGTGAGCGCTGCAGCCAAGGTCATCGGCGCACTCGAGCCCCGGCCGGGGCGCGCCTTCGGCGGTGAGGAGCCGGTCTACATCATTCCGGACATCTATGTCTATAAGATCGGGGACGAATTCCACGTTGTGCTCAACGACGAGGGGCTGCCGAGGCTGCGCGTCAGCACCCTCTACCGAGAGCTCTTGGCGAATCGGGCGAGTGCGCCGAAGGACACGCGCGACTACGTTCACGAGAAGGTGCGCTCCGCACTCTGGCTGATCAAATCGATCCACCAGAGGCAGCGGACGATCTACAAGGTGATGCAGAGCATCATGAAGTTCCAGCACGAATTCTTCGAGAAGGGAATTGAAGAACTCCGGCCGCTCAATCTTCGCGACGTTGCCGATGACATCGAGATGCACGAGTCGACCGTTAGTCGAGTGACGACCAACAAGTACGTCCACACGCCCCAGGGAGTCTTCGAACTCAAGTACTTCTTCAACTCGCGCATTCGAAAGGTCAATGGAGAGGTGATCGCAAGTGAAAGTGTGAAGGAACGGATCCTCTACTTGATTCGCAACGAGGACTCGCGGCGTCCACTCTCGGACCAGAGGATCGCGGAGATGCTTCGGGTGCAGGATATTGACATCGCCCGGCGAACGGTCACCAAGTACCGGGAATCCTTGAATCTTCTGTCGTCGACGAAGCGCCGCCAGATTGGCTAGCCTAGACCTGCCCGCGGGGTGTTGGAGAGATCTCGGATGACGATCATGGACATCCTCGTGAAGGACGCCGTGATCTTGAATCTCGGTGTGCGCAGCAAGGCCGACGTGCTTGCGGAAATGGCGGCTGCGCTCGCAAAGGTCGAGCCACAGATCGAGGGCGAGCGACTCCTCGAGGTTCTTCTCGAACGCGAGGCCCTCCAGAGTACGGGGATCGGCGAAGGCGTTGCGATTCCCCACGGGAAGCTGGTTGGCCTCGACCGTCTGGTGGCGTCGTTCGCGCGCAGCCAGGAGGGTGTGGACTTCGATTCCATCGATGGTCAGCTCACGCACCACTTCTTCCTTCTGGTGGTTCCAGAGCATTCGGGGGGCCAGTACCTGAAGGCGCTGGCGCGCATTTCCCGCTTTTTTCGGGATCCGTCTTTCCGCCAAAGGCTCGATCGGGTCGAGAGCCTGGAGGAAGTCATCGGCGCCATCGAGGCAGAAGACGCCAAGCTCTAGAGAGCGTGGCGTTCGGGGGGGGGGCCTGGCATGACGATTCACGGGACCCTCGTCGATGTCGGTGGGGTGGGCATTCTGTTGCTCGGTCCGAGCGGTGTCGGCAAGAGCGAGTGTGCCCTCGAACTCATCATCCGCGGTCATCGCCTGGTGGCTGACGACGTGGTGGAGTTGGAGGCGAACGCCGTGGGTGGAGTCAGCGGTGCCTCCCCCGCGAACATCCGCCACCACCTGGCGATACGGGGGCTCGGGATCGTCTACGTCCCCGATCTGTACGGCTGCGCCCGCGTCGCGGAACGGGTGACGATCGACCTGGTCTGTTGCATCCATCCCTGGGAATCGGGCGCCGAGTACGACCGGGTGGGTCTGGATCCCAACTGGCAGGAACTCGAAGGCGTACAGGTGCGGCAGCTCACGCTGTCGGCGCGCCCTGGGGCGAGCATGGCCACGATCGTCGAGGTTGCGGCTCTCGAGCATCGGCGCCTGGCACGTGGCGGGGAGAGCGCCGCTCTGCGGCTCGACACGCGGTTGCGCCGGGCCATGGGTGCCGCGTGACGGCCGGTACCCCTCAGGTGGTTTTCGTGGGCGGACTCTCCGGCAGTGGCAAGACGACGGCCATGGCCGCTTTGGAGGACCTGTCCTTCTACTGCGTCGACAACCTGCCGGCCCAGTTGATCGAGCAGTTCCTGCATCTCTGCGAACAGTCCACACCGCCCATCGAGAAGATCGCCCTGGCTGTCGAGACCCGGGCACTGCAGTTCCTGGCGGAGGTGCCGGCCGTCGTCGAGCGGCTGCGGTCCGGGGGTGTCGATGTCCAGGTTGTCTTCCTGGAGTGCACAAACGCCGTGCTCGAGGAGCGATATCGCGAGACCCGCAGGGTGCATCCCCAGGCGGCGGACGGAACGGTAGGAGACGGCATAGAGCGGGAGCGCGCGCTGCTCGCGCAGCTGGCCGGTCTCGCCGACCATCTGGTGGACACGTCGTCGCTTAACGTCCATGAGCTCAAGGCGGACGTGATTCGACGCATCGCGGGTGCGGCGCGCGAGACGCTGGTGAACCTCGTCTCGTTTGGCTTTCGCTACTCGACGCCGCAGACGGCTGAGCTTCTCTTCGACGTGCGCTTCCTTCCGAACCCGTACTTCGAGGACGGGTTGCGGCAGCTCACTGGTCGCGACCAGCGGGTGGCGGACCACGCTCTCGACAACGAGCGCGGACGCGAACTCATGGGCCATCTCAGCCGGTTGCTGGAGTTCCTGCTGCCCCTTTATGACCAGGAGGGGAAGGCGTACCTGACGATCGGCGTGGGTTGCACGGGAGGCCGGCACCGCTCCGTCGCCGTGGTGGAAGCTCTCGCCGACGTGATTCGGGCTGGAGCGCGCGAGGTCAACGTCCAGCACCGCGACGTGGAGAGGAGCCAATGAAGGTTGGAGTCGTCATCGTCACGCACTACGGACTGGCGGAGGAGTTCCTTCACGCGATCGACCTGATCGTTCCGGATGCTCCGAAATTCCACGCGGTGGCGATCGATCCCGGACAGGGCGTGGACGAGATGCGCGCCATGATCGAGGCGGCTCTGGCAGCGGCCGAGAACGGCGATGGGGTACTCGTACTGACCGACATGTTCGGTGGAACGCCCTCGAATATCAGCCTTTCGTTCTTGGAGAACTGCAAGGTCGAGGTCGTCACAGGCGTGAACCTGCCCATGCTGATCAAGCTCGCGACCGGATTCGAGGAGAAGCCGCTCGAGGAACTGGCTGTGCTGATCAAGGATTACGGTCGACGGAACATCTCGGTCGCTCGGGAGCTGTTGCCGGAGGACGACGCTTGAACGACGACTTGAAGGTCGAGGGCGAATTCCGCATCGCCAGCGGACTCGGGCTTCACGCGCGGCCGGCCGGCCGATTCGCGGCTGCTGCGGCGCGCTTCAAGTGCGAGATTTCGGTGGGAAGGAGTGGCGAGTGGGTCGATGCGCGAAGCGTGCTCTCGCTGCTCTCGCTCGCCGCCGGCCCCGGTGCGGTCGTGCGGGTGCGGGCGGTGGGGTCCGACGCGCGGGAAGCCATCGATGCACTGGGGGGCATGCTCGAGGAGTCGGTGCACGACAATTGAATCCTCCGGATGTGTCGCCTAGAGTGCGCGTCCCCATCCCTTCTTGGAGTTCGACCATGGCCAACACGCTCTTTACGTCCGAATCCGTTTCGATGGGTCACCCCGACAAGATGTGCGATCAGGTGTCGGACGCGATTCTCGACGCGATGCTCGAGCAGGACCCGCAGTCGCGTGTGGCTTGTGAGACGCTGACCACCACCGGTCTCGTCATGGTGGCCGGCGAAGTGACTACTTCGGCGCGAGTCGAGGTGCCGGTACTCGTGCGCAGCGTCGTGCAGGACATCGGATACACCGATTCGGACATGGGTTTCGACGCCGATACGTGCGCCGTACAGGTTGCCCTGGGCAGGCAGTCCCCCGACATCGCCCAAGGAGTCGACGAGGGAAAAGGCCTTCACAAGGAGCAGGGCGCCGGTGACCAGGGAATGATGTTTGGCTTCGCGTGCAACGAGACGCCGGAGCTGATGCCGGCCCCGATCCGCCTGTCCCACCGGCTGATCGAGCGTCACCGAGAGAGCTTGGAATCGGGTGAACTCGGCTACCTGCGGCCCGATGCGAAGTCCCAGGTGACCATCGAGTATGCGGGCGATACACCGCAGCGCATTTCCGCGGTTGTCCTCTCGACTCAACACTCTCCGGACGTGTCGTGGGATCAGATCAAGAAAGAGGTACGCGATGAGATCATCCGTCCGACGCTCCCGGCCGAGTGGGTCGACGACGACACCATCTTCCACGTGAACCCCACGGGGCGTTTCGTCGTGGGTGGGCCCATGGGCGATGCCGGTCTCACGGGCCGCAAGATCATCGTCGACACCTATGGCGGGATGGGGCGGCACGGCGGCGGGGCGTTTTCCGGAAAGGATCCCTCCAAGGTCGATCGGAGCGCCGCCTACGCCGCCCGATGGGTGGCGAAGAACGTCGTGAAGGCGGGGCTCGCGACGCGGTGCGAGGTGCAGCTCGCCTACGCGATCGGCGTTGCCGAGCCCGTGTCGATCCGCGTCGATAGCTTCGAAACCGGAAGTCACACGCCCGAAGCGCTCGAGCGCCTGGTGCGCAAGCACTTCGACCTGACACCGGCGGGGATCATCGAATCCCTGGATCTGAAGCGACCGATCTACCGGGCCACCTCCTATCACGGCCATTTCGGGCGAGAGGATCAGGGCTTCCCCTGGGAAGAAACCGGGAAGGCCGAGGCGCTCGCCCGCGACGCCGCGCGTTGAGACGCCACGCCCGCTGGAAACTCGCGCCGGCCCTGGGCCTGCTGGTCGGCGGGGTGGCGCCGGCCGGCGCTGGGGGCACCGAGATCCGGGTGCTGCTGCGTGAGACGCCGGACCCGGTCGAAGTGGGGTCGGTCGGCGGGCCGGTCACCCGGGTTGCGCCAGCGGCCGGCGCGGGGCTCCGGATCGGGGATCGGGCCGGAGGTGCGGTCTGGAGCCTGCGGGACGCGAGGCTGCACGTGGATGGGCTTCGCGTGAGGGGCGACGTCGAGGTCCGGCGCACACCGGGCGGGCTGGCCATCGTCAACGTCGTGCCCCTCGAGCCTTACGTGGCGGGCACCGTGGGCCGCGAGATCTACGCGCACTGGGAGCCCGAGACGCTGAAGGCGCAGGCCGTGGTGAGCCGGACCTACGCGCTCAACCGGAGTGCAGCCCGGGCCGGCCAGGCCTGGGACCTGGCCGCCGACACCACGGGTCAGGTCTACGGCGGCCTCGCCGCCGAGAGCGCGCCGGTGGCCCAGGCGGTCCGGGCGACCGAGGGGGAATGGCTGGCCTGGCGGGGCGAGCCGATCCTAGCCGTCTTCCACTCGGCTTCGGGGGGCCGTACGGCCAGTGCGGAGGAGGTGTGGGGGCAAGCCCTCCCTTACCTGGCGAGCGTGGAGGTTGACGGCGAGGAGGGCTCTCCCGATACCTACTGGCGCGCGACCGTATCCCGCTCCACACTGGGGCGCGCTTTTGCTTCCCTGGGTGTCCGGGTGGGCACGATCCGCGAGATTCGGGTCGTCGATCGCTGGCCGAGCGGCCGGGTCCGGACCGTGCGCGTGCGCGGACGGGAAGGGAAGGAAAGAGTTGGCGCCCGCGTCGTGCGCGAGGCTTTGGGGGGCGACGTGATTCGCAGCACGCTGTTCGAAATTCGGACCACGGACGACTCCGTGATCATCATCGGGTCGGGTCACGGTCATGGCGTGGGCATGAGCCAGTGGGGTGCCGAGGCGATGGCCCAGCGCGGGGCGAGCTACCGCGAAATTCTCGCTGCGTTCTATCCGGGGGCGAAACTGGTGAAGGGAGCGACACGATGAGCGTCGAACCGCTGGCGATCCTGCTCCAAGCCCAGCCCGAATCTTCGCCCTTTAGCATGCTCCTTCCGATGGGTGCGATTTTCGTGATCTTCTACTTCCTGCTGATCCGCCCGCAGCAAAAACGTCAGCGCGAACAGGACCAGATGCTCAAGGCGCTCGAAAAGGGGGACCTGGTCGTGACGGCGGGGGGGCTCCACGGCACCGTGGTGGGGATTACCGACGACACGCTCACCGTGGAGATCGCGGCGCTCAAGGGCGAACGCGTCCGGGTCAAGGTGTCTCGCTCCAAGGTAGAGTCGCGAACGAAGCGGGGTGAGGATTCGTGAACAGGCAGCGCTTTCGCCTGGCGAGCATCGCCGCGACCGTCCTGGTCTTTGGCTACCTCGCAGTGGCGAACTTCGTGCCCCAGGCGGCGCGGGTGGCGAGTCCGTGGTGGCCTGACCAGGGCTTGCGGCTGGGTCTCGATCTCCGAGGGGGAATCCACTGGGTGATCGGTGTGCGGCTCGACATCGCGGAGCAGCACGAGCTCGAGTTCCTGGAAGGGCGCATCGAGGAAATCTCCGAAGACGAGAACATCAACCTGGGCTCGACGACGGTCGAGTCGGGACAGCTCGTGGTGACCGATGTCCCGAACGCTGGCATCGCCCGGCTCGAGACCTTTGCGGGCCAGAACCAGGGGGTCGATATCGCGAGTCGCGGGCCCCGTGAGGTGCGGCTCGCGCTCACCCGGGAATGGCGCCAGGCGGTTCGGGAACGCGGCATGCAGCAGGTGCTCGAAGTGTTGCGCCGCCGGATCGATGACCCGACCAAGGGGATCCCGGAATCCGTGGTCACGCGCCAAGGCGACGACCGGATCCTCGTGCAGATTCCCGGTGGTGAGATCGAGCGCGAGCAGGCCGGGCGCCTGCTCGAGGTGACGGGCTTCCTCGAGTTCAAGATCGTTCAGGGCACGGCGCAGACGGAGGAACTGCTGCACGGGCAGTATCCGGAGGGGCTTCCCGAAGGCACCGAGATCGTTTTCGAGCGGGACAAGGAGACCGATCGCGTCCTCGGCGCGTTCCTGGTGAGCAAAAAGGCCGCCGTGACGGGCGACTATCTCGATGACGCACGCGTCGTCTACGACCGGATGAACCGCCCGGTCGTGAGCTTCACCTTCAACCCGGACGGCGGAGAGATCTTCGGCGAACTCACCGGAGCCAACCTGCGCGAACGGCTCGCGATCCTGCTCGACGACCGGGTCTACAGCGCGCCCGTGATCCAGTCGCGGATCAGCATGCGCGGCCAGATCGAAGGCCGCTTTACGCCCCAGGAGGCCGCCGATTTGGCGGTGGTTCTGCGCGCGGGCTCCCTCTCCGTCCCGGTCGAGATCGAAGAGGAACGCACGGTGGGGCCGGCCCTCGGGGCGGACTCCATTGCGCGTGGGGTACGGGCATCGATCCTCGGACTCGGGCTGATCCTGTTTTTTGTAATCGCCTACTACCGCGTGTCGGGTGTCTACGCCGGATTGGCGCTGCTCGCGAACCTCCTGTTGTTGGTGGGCGTCATGTCGCTCTTCCACGCGACGCTCACACTGCCGGGTCTGGCGGGGGTCGTGCTGACCGTGGGCATGGCCGTCGACGCAAACGTGATCATCTTCGAGCGCATCCGCGAGGAATTGCGCGCCGGCAAGACGCCGCGGGCCGCGATTGGCACCGGGTTTCAGAAGGCACTCTGGACCATCCTGGACGCAAACATCACGACGCTCATCACGGCACTCGTTCTGTATGAATTCGGTACCGGCCCGATCAAGGGCTTTGCGGTCACACTTTCGATCGGTGTGGTGACGAGTGTGTTCGCTGCCCTGGTGATCACGCGAGCGCTCTTTTCGATCTACCCCGGCGGGCGGCCCGTCGAGTCCCTTTCGATCTGACGGAGGAGATGGTGCCCTTCGAGCTGGTTCCCGCCGGAACGAACATCGATTTCATCGGCAAGCGACGGATTGCTGCGACGGTTTCGATTGGCCTGCTGCTTGCCGCGGCGATTGCCGTGCCCTTGCTGGGAGTGCGGCTCGGCATCGATTTCGCCGGGGGAACCGAGATTCAGGTGCGCTTCGCAAGCGAGGTCGCGGCGACAGAAGGCCACATCCGCGAAGTGGTGGCCGGGTGCGGTGTGGCAGATGCCAGCGTGGTTCGCTTCGGGGGCGCCGAAGAGTTCCTGATCAAGTTCCCAGCGGCCACCGAAGAACTGGTGGATGGGGCGTTGGCCAGCGATACCTGCCCGCTGGGGCGGGCAGACCGCCAGGCTCTCGAGGAGTTTCGGGGCGGGAGGCCGGAGGACGCCGACGTCACGGGACAAATCGTAAATGTCCTCTCCCACGCGCTGGAGAACTCCGTGGGTCCGCTCAAGGTGGACCGTGTCGAATTCGTGGGACCCCGCGTGGGGGACGAGTTGCGCCGGGACGGCATCAACGCGCTGTTGATCGCGGGCGTGCTGATTCTCTTCTACGTGGCGTTCCGATTCAGCACGCGGTTTGCGCCGGGAGCCATCGTCGCCCTGGTGCACGACGTCGGCATCACGGCGGGAATCTTCGTGATCCTGGGCCTCGAGTTCGATCTCAAGGTCCTCGCCGCGCTGCTGGCGATCATCGGCTACAGCCTGAACGACACCATCATCATCTACGACCGCATTCGCGAAAACATGGAACTCCGCACCAAGCATGACCTGGAAGACGTGCTGAACCGGAGCGTGAATCAGACCCTCTCGCGCACGGTGCTCACGTCGGGCACGACGATGGCGGCGGTGCTGGCGCTGCTCTTCGTGGGTGGGCCGGTGCTGCGTCCCTTTGCCCTGGCGATGACCATCGGCATCGTGGTCGGAACGTATTCGTCGATCTACATCGCCTCGCCGACGCTCCTCTGGCTCGAGAAGCGGTTCGGCGGCTCGTCCTGACCCCCAGCCGGAGTTCGGATCAGGCGGTCTTGAGGACCTCGGGACCCGGGCTGGCGGGAGCGGCCGTCGCGGGCGCGCTGTCCTTCTGACTCATGTGAATCGAGCCATTCAGGACCGCGCCCTCCGCCACGACGAGGCGCGGCGAAGTGACGTCGCCGTCGACGACGCCCGTCGCCTGGATTTCGATCCGCTCGATCCCGTTCACGTTGCCCGAGATGTGGCCGATGACGATTACCGACTTGGCTTTCACTTCGGCGTGGACGATGCCGTTGGCGCCGATGGTGAGCTGGTTGTTCGGCAGGTCCACTTTGCCGTCGACCTTGCCTTCGACCGAGATGTCCTCGTTGCCCGTGAGATCGCCCTTGATCGCGATCGACTTTCCGATGTTGGCCACTTCGCTCTTCCCCCCACCCGAATTTCGTGAATGGTGCGTACTCGACCGCGGCTCGGGGGAGGGGAGGGGGCCGGCGGTGGCGGTGGACGCCTCGTCGTGCGTGGACTCGTCGCGCTTGAACAGGGCCACCCGTCCCTCCTACCGTCGCGGAGCGGAATATCCTACCGCAGGCGCGCCGCCTGTTCGACGTTGATGTTGCGGTTGCGCAGGATCGTGCCCTGGGCCCGATCGAGGCCCGTCGCCGAGCTGCGGTAGACCTCCACGGCCTCGATGAATTCCTGGTCGGCGGAGACGAGATCCTGCTCCCGGAGCAGGACGTCGAAGGGCGTCGACTCCCCGTATTCGAGGCGGATCTCCTCGGCACGCAGCTGCTCGCCCGCTGCGGCCTGGCGCCGCTCGGCGGCTTCGATGCCCTCCTGCGAGGACGTCAGGTCCCGGGCCGCGGCCCGCACGTTCAGGATGATGTCCTGCTCGACCCGCGTTTTCTCCACGTGCGCCCGGCGGAGGTCGAGTTCCGCCTTGGAAACGTTGTGCCGCCCCGCCACGTTTCCCAGCGGCATGGTCAGAACGCCGCGCACGCCCCAGGAATTGCTATCCAAGTCGAAGCTGCTGCCCCAAGGGCCGAGGAGCTGTCCTTCACGGACCCCCGCGCGCGGATCGAATGGGTTTTGCCGGCCGCGCCGTCCGTTGGGTTGCCAGCGCCCCTCGATATCGAACTGGGGCAGGCGCTGGTTCTTCGCGAAGCGGAGGTTTAGCTCGAGGCGCTCGATGTCCCGATTGGCGATCGCGAGCTCCGGACGGTGGCGAAAGGCGATCTGTACCGCCTGCTCCACGTCGATGTCGTAGACGACGAAATCGTCGGGGCGATCGGTCGGCTCGATGGTGATGCGCGAGTCGGCCGTCAAGTTGGGACCGAGCACCAGGTTGATGACGCGGTCCATGCGGTCGTGGTAGCGGTTCTGGGCGCGGATCAACTCGAAGTCGCGGGCGGCGACGCCGGCCTCCGCCTCGGCGATCTCGACCTTGGAGACGACGCCCACCTCGTACTGGGTGGTCACCTGGTCGAGCAGGGCCTGGGCCGTCTCGAGGCTCTTCTCCGCCACGCCCACGCGTTCCTCGTCCGCGATGAGCGCCCAGTAGCCGCCTTCGATCTGGGTGACCGTATCCATCAGGTCGCGCCGAAACTGCTCGAGTGACGCGGCGTAGAGCACCTGGCTCGCCTTTACCTGGGTCCAGGGCTCGTTCCAGATCAGCCCGCGCAGCAGCGGCTGGCGTGCGATCAGGCTTACGTTCGTCGTGTAGTTTGGAGACAGTTCCTGGTAACTGGCGTTGGTTTCGGTGTTGTACGTTTCGAGCAGCGCCGAAAACTGGGTATTGAGCCACGGAAGCAAGCCCTGGAAGCCGGCCTGGCCTCCGAGGTTCTTCTCGAAGTATTCGTCGATGTCATTGCCAATGAGGTCACTCGAGTTGGGCTGGCGGTCGTCTGAATACCCCATTTCGGTGATCCAGTCGGGGTCGTAGCTACCCCAACTCGCCTCGTGGTCTTGGTGGGCGATGAGCGGTGCGTGGCGCTCGATCTCGATCCCCAGGTTGTTCTCGAGGCCCATCGAGATCGCCTCGGCGAGCGAGAGCCGGAGTTCTCCGTGGAGTGTCGGCGCCGGGTAGGCAGCGGCGGGGTCGTCCTTCGCACCGGCTCCCGGGGCGAGCCCCAGCATCCCCAGCAGCGTCGCGATCATTATTCTCTGCATGTCGGTTTCTCCTCGTGGCACCCGTGCCCGGGGAATGTACCAAGCTGCAGGTCGTCCGCGTGCGGCAGGACCGGGCTATGCTGCCGTCATGCGCGTCGCAGCGGTGCTCGTGGCGGCAGGGCGGGGGGAACGCTTCGGACACGAGTTGCCGAAGGCGTTTGTTTCCCTGGCCGGCCGGCCGCTCGTGTTGCGCGCCGCGGAGGCGCTCTTCGCGGCGCCCGAGGTGACGTGCATCGTGCCGGTGGTCCCAGGCGACGGGCTCGAGCGCTTCCGCGCCCTCGTGGCCGAATTCGGCGAGTCGCCATGTCTGGCGGCCCCCGTGGCCGGCGGCGCCGAGCGCCAGGATTCCGTGGCTGCGGGGCTCGAGGCGCTTCCCGCGGACTTCGACCTGGTGGCAGTCCACGACGCCGCGCGCCCCCTGGTTCGGCCCGAGGCCGTGAGCCGCGTCGTGGCGGCCGCCGCGCGTGCGGGTGCGGCGATCCTGGCAACGCCCGTGGGCGATACGCTCAAGCGGGTAGCCGACGGGCGCATCGTCGAGACTCCGGAGCGTTCGGCGTTTTGGGCGGCACAGACCCCGCAGGTCTTCCGCGTGGAGCTGCTCCGGGAGGCGCTGGCCAAGGCGCAGGCGGCGGGTCTCCGCGCGACCGATGACGCCGCGCTGGTCGAGCGCCTCGGCGCCGCCGTGCACGTGGTGGAAGGAGACTCGGACAACCTGAAGCTCACGCACGCCGAAGACCTGGCCGTGGCCGAGCGCATCCTGGCCCGGCGCGAGGAGACCGGAGCGTGAGGATCGGGCAGGGCGTCGATGCACATCGCCTGGTCACTGGCCGCCCGCTGCGGCTCGGCGGCATCACCGTGCCCTACGACCGCGGCCTCGAGGGCCACTCGGACGGCGACGCGCTGCTCCACGCCATCGCCAGCGCGCTGCTCGGTGCGCTCGGCGAGGGCGATCTCGGGCGCCACTTTCCGTCCTCGGACCCGGCGCTCGAAGGCGTCGAGAGCACACGGCTTCTCGAGCAGGTGATGGAACGCGCGCGCGCGGCGGGCTTCGCGCTCGGAAACCTCGACGCCACGGTCGTGGCCCAGGCGCCGCGGCTCGCGGCGCACCTGCCGAAGATGGAGGCGGCCATCGCCGCGGTCCTGGGCGTCGCCAGCGAGCGGGTGAACGTCAAGGTCACGAGCACCGACGGCCTGGGGGCGCTGGGCCGCGAGGAGGGCATCGCGGCGCTGGCGGTCGTACTGCTCGAGAAGGCGTCGGGCGGTTGAGCGCGTTGCAGCTCTACAACACCCGCGCGCGCCGCAAGGTGCGTTTCGAGCCCCTCGAACCCGGACATGTCCGTATCTACAGCTGTGGTCCCACCGTCTACAGCGTGCAGCACATCGGAAATCTGCGCCCGTACCTGTTTGCGGATCTGCTCCGGCGCAGCCTCGAGGCCGAAGGTCTGCGCGTCACCCACGTCATCAACATCACCGACGTGGGTCATCTCACCGATGATGCCGACGCCGGCGAGGACAAGATGGAAGTCGCGGCGCGCAGGGCCGGGCGTAGCGCCGGGGAGATTGCCGCCGAATACGAAGCGCAGTGGAAGCGGGATTGCCTCCGCGTGGGCTGCCTCGTGCCCCACGAGCTACCGCGCGCGAGCGAGAACGTGCCCGAACAGATCGAGATGGCCCGCGCGCTGGAGGAAAAGGGGTTCACCTACGCAATCGGAGACGGTCTGTACTTCGACGTGTCCAAGTTTTCCCGCTACGCAGACCTCGCTCGCCTCGACCTGGCGGGACAGGAGGCGGGTGGGCGCATCGACGACGTGGAGGAAAAACGCCACCCCGCAGATTTCGCGCTCTGGAAGCTCCCAGCGCAAGGCGTCCGCCGGCAACAGGAGTGGGATTCGCCCTGGGGCCGTGGCTTCCCCGGCTGGCACCTCGAGTGCTCGGCGATGAGCGTGAAATACCTGGGAACGACCTTCGACATCCACACTGGCGGTGTCGATCACATTCCGGTGCACCACACCAACGAGATCGCCCAGAGCGAGTGCGCGCTCGGGGTGCACCCGTGGGTCAACATCTGGATGCACGAGGAGTTCCTCGACTTCCGCGGCGAGAAGATGTCGAAGTCGACGGGCAACATCTATGTACTCGACGATCTCGTCGCCCAGGGTCTCGAGCCGCTGGCCTACCGGTACTTCTTTCTCCAGGCGCATTACCGCCAGCAGCAGACCTATACCGACGAGGCGCTCCGGGCCGCGGCGACGGGCTACGGGCGCCTGGTGGCGCTGGCGGCAGAGCTGCGCGGGGCCGAAGGGCCGGTCGAACTGGCGAAGCTCGAGCCCCACCGGGAGCGCTTCCGCGAGGCGCTGCGCGACGATCTGAACGCCCCGCGCGCCGTGGCCGTGGCGTGGGAGGTGGCGCGCAGCGAGGACCTTTCGCAGGCTGAACGCTGGGCCCTCCTCGAGGGCTTCGACGCGGTGCTCGGCCTCGACCTGGCGAACGCGGTGCCCCGCGCGGAGCGCCGGGAGAGCGACCCCCGCATCGACGGGCTCATCGCCGAGCGCGAGGCGGCGCGCGACCGCAAGGACTGGGCCGAGGCCGACCGCATCCGGGATCTCCTGGCGGCCGAGGGTATCCTGCTGGAGGATGGTCCCGAGGGCACGCGCTGGCAGCGCGCGTGACCCGGCGGGAGGAGCCCGTGTCCGCCTTCCGGCTCGAAAGCGAGTTCACCCCCAAGGGCGATCAGCCCGGTGCGATCGACCAGCTCACGGCCGGTGTGGAACGCGGCGATCCCCACCAGGTGCTGCTCGGCGTCACGGGCAGCGGCAAGTCGTTCAGCGTGGCCTGCGTCGTCGAGCGCATCAACCGGCCGACGCTGGTGATGGCGCCGAACAAGACCCTGGCGGCTCAGCTCTACGAAGAGTTCAAGGGCCTTTTCCCCGAGAATGCCGTCGAGTACTTCGTCTCGTACTACGACTACTACCAGCCCGAGGCGTACATCCCCTCGAGCGACACGTACATCGAGAAGGACTCTTCGGTCAACGACGAGATCGACAAGCTTCGCCATTCGACGACGCACTCTTTGCTGACTCGCAAGGACGTACTCGTCGTGGCCAGCGTTTCGGCGATCTACGGCCTCGGTGCGCCGGATGCCTACGGCGAGATGCACGCCTACCTCGAGACGGGCATGCGGCTCGACCGCGACGACTTCCTGCGCCAGCTCGTCGACATGCTCTACGAGCGCAACGACCTGGACTTTCACCGGGGGACGTTCCGCGTGCGAGGCGACGTGGTCGAGATCTTCCCGCAATACGAAGCCGAGCGCGCGATTCGGATCGAGTTCTTCGGCGATGAGGTGGAAAGCCTCGCCGAGATCGATCCGCTGCGCGGCAAGGTCGTAACCCGGCCCCGGCGCGCCATGATCTACCCGGCGAGTCATTACGTTGCGACCCAGAAAGCGCTCGCGCGAGCGATGGACGGGATTCGGGGCGAACTCCAGGAGCGGCTCGCGTATTTCAAGGGCGAGGGGAAGCTGCTCGAAGCCCAGCGGCTCGAGCAGCGCACGCTCTACGACCTCGAAATGCTGGAGCAACTCGGTTTCTGTCACGGGGTCGAGAACTACTCGCGCTGGCTCGATGGCCGCGAAGTGGGCCAGACGCCCTACACGCTCCACGACTACTTCCCCGAGGACCTGCTCGTGGTACTCGACGAGAGCCACATCAGCGTGCCGCAGATCGGCGGCATGTTCCGCGGCGACCGGGCGCGCAAGGAGACCCTGGTCGAGTACGGCTGGCGGCTGCCCTCGGCCCTCGACAACCGGCCGCTGCGCTTCGAGGAATGGGAGGCCAAGGCGCCGCAGCGGCTCTACGTCTCCGCCACGCCGGCGGACTACGAGTTCGAGAAGGCTCAGGGCGTGGTGGTGGAGCAGATCATCCGGCCCACGGGCTTGATCGACCCGAAGGTCGAGGTCCGGCCGGCCGCCGGCCAGATCGACGATCTGCTCGGGGAGATTCGCTCCCGGGTCGAGACCGGCGACCGGGTGCTGGTCACGACACTCACCAAGCGCATGTCCGAGGAGCTGACCGACTACTACGAGGAGCTCGGTGTGCAGGTCCGCTACCTCCACAGCGACGTCAAGACGATCGACCGCATGGAGATCATCCGCGAACTGCGCGAGGGAAAGTTCGACGTGCTCGTGGGGATCAATCTGCTGCGCGAGGGGCTCGACATCCCGGAGGTCTCGCTCGTCGCGATTCTCGATGCGGACAAGGAGGGCTTCCTGCGCTCGACCCGCTCGCTGATCCAGACCATCGGCCGGGCCGCGCGCAACGTGAACGGATCGGTGCTCCTCTACGCGGACCGGCAGACCGATTCGATCCGCAAGACGCTCGAAGAGACGAACCGCCGCCGCGAGATCCAGCTCCGCTACAACGAGGAGAACGGGATCACCCCCCAGACGGTGCGCAAGCGCATCTCGAGCCTGCGCGACTCGATCTGGGAGCAGGACTACGTAACCGTGCCCACGGACCGGGAGCGCCAGGAGCCCGCGATTCCCGCCCACGAAGTGCCGGAGCTGCTCAAGAGCCTGCGCAAGGAGATGCGCGACGCCTCGGACGCCCTGGACTTCGAGCGCGCCGCGGTGCTCCGCGACCGGATCCGCGACCTCGAGAGCGACCGGCTCCGGCTGGGCTGACCCATGTCGCTGGCCGAGCAGGTCGAGGCGCTGCCGAGGGGTCCCGGGGTCTATCTCTTCAAGAGTCGCGCGGGCAAGGTGCTCTACGTCGGCAAGGCGCAGAACCTGCGCACGCGGGTGCGGTCCTACGTGAGCGGCGGGGACGGCCGCATCCACATTCCGCTCCTGGTGGAACGGGCGACCGACGTGGAGGTGGTGATCACGGCGAACGTGAGGGATGCCCTGCTGCTCGAAAACGAGCTGATCAAGCAGTACCGCCCCCCCTTCAACGTGCGGTTGCGCGATGACAAACAGTATCCCGCGCTGCGCCTCGACCCGCGCGAGACCTGGCCCCGCCTCACCGAGGTGCGCCGCTTCGGAAAGGACGGCGCCAAGTATTTCGGACCCTACACGTCGAGCACCTCGATGAAGAACGCGGTCTCGAACCTGCGGCGCGTCTTTCCACTGCGCTCGTGTCGGGACGGAACCTTTCGCGACTACGCCCGGCGCGGCCGGCCGTGCATCGAATACGAGATGAAGCGATGCGCGGGGCCCTGCTGCGAGCTGGTGGAGCCGGAAGCCTATGCCGAGCTGGTCCGCGGCACGACGCTTTTCCTGAAGGGCCAGTCGGATCGCCTGGTCGGGGAGCTCGAGGAGCGGATGCAGCGCGCGGCAGCGGAGGAGCGCTTCGAGGATGCGGCGCGCCTGCGCAACCAGATCGGGGCGGTCGAGCGCACGGTCGAGGGCCAGAAGATGCTGGAGATGCGTCCGGTCGAGCGGGATGTCTTCGGACTGGCGCGGCGGGGAGGAGAGGTCGAGGTCCGGGTCCTGCACGTGCGCGAGGGGCGCGTGGTGGGCTCTCAGGGCTACGGCTTTTCGGACGTGAGGCTGGACGACGGGGAGGTGATTGGATCCTTCCTGGGGCAGTTCTACGCCCCCGATGAGGCGCGACCGGTTCCGCGGGAGGTGTTGACCCCGACCGCGCTCGAAGACGGCGGGGCGCTCGAAGGGTTGGTCACCGAACGGGCGGGCCGGCGCATCGCCGTGCGTGCGCCGCAACGGGGCAAGCTTGCGGACCTGGTGCAGCTGGCCAACGAGAACGCCGAACTCGGCCTGACCGCACGACTCGAGGCGCGCGAGAGCCTGACTACCGCGTTACAGGAACTTCGGGAAAAGCTGGATCTGCCGGCACTGCCGGTCCGGATCGAGTGCTACGACATTTCCACGCTGCACGGCACGCTCAGCGTGGCGAGTCGCGTCGTATTCGAGAATGGTCGGCCCACCAAGGGGGCCTACCGCCGGTACCGGATCCGCGAAGCGGCACCGGACGACGACTACGCCTGCCTGCGCGAAGTGATACAGCGCCGGCTGGCGCGCAGCGACAATGAGCCGCTGCCCGACCTGTTGCTGGTGGACGGAGGCAAGGGGCAGCTCGGCGTGGTGACGGCGGCGCTCGCCGATGCCGGACTATCGGCGGAGTGTGCGGGCATCGCAAAGGAACGCGATGCGGCGAGCCCGTCCCCCCGGGTCAAGCGCTCGGGAGGGCTCAAGGCGGAGCGGCTTTTCCGGCCCGGGCGCAAAGACCCGGTGCTGCTGCCGCCCAGCTCACGGGGGCTGCTGTTGCTCCAGCGCGTGCGCGACGAGTCGCACCGCTTTGCCATCACCTTCCAGCGCGAGCTGCGCTCGAAGCTGGGGATGACCTCGATTCTCGAGGAGCTGCCGGGGATCGGGCCGGGCAAGCGCCGGAGCCTGCTGCGCCACTTCGGTTCGCTGAAGGCGATACGCGCGGCATCGGAGAGTGCGCTTGCCGGAGCGCCCGGGGTTTCGGCGCGCGACGCCAGGACGGTGCGGCGTTTCTTCGATGCGGTGAGCGCGGACTCGGACCCCGCGACCTGACCCGCAGGTTTCCGGGAAACTCGCTACCCAAAAGGGTCTCTTCGCCCCCTCCTGCCAATGCTCGCAGTCCGCTCCGTGAAGCGTTGCAACGGCGGCTTCTCGTCCCAGCCCTCGGGCTTGCCAGCCGGATCTGCCGGTTGCCGATCGGTGGCATCGAAATTGCTCTCGAATATTCCCACTGGGGAGGACACGATGCGGAGCGCGCGGGAGACGGGTTCGAAAGAAAGATTCGCCGATGGAGTGATTGCACGTGAACTGGAGAAGCGCGGAGTACCGCGCGACGCGTCGCTTCCGCTGGCGGAACGCCTCGCCCGGTACTGCAGGAATTTCGACCGACACCGGCTTGCAGCGGCTCTCGATGGCGCGGCCGCCGCCTGGGCCGTCCAGTACGGGGATGCGGGAGCGTCTACGCGCAGCACGCGGGGTGTTCGCGAGATCGAGCGGCTGATGCAGGGCTTTGCCGAAGAGATGCGCAAGCTCGAGGAGGGGCTGCACGTCGTGTCCGCCTACCTGATCCGCATGCAGAATGCGGCGCGCTCCGAAGGACGGGATAGGCACTCTTAGGAAGAGTTGCCTGAGTCGCGGGAGCCCGATTGAAGGCCAGGGCGGACGAGCCTCGGCGGAGTCGTGTCGGCAGGATGACCGAAGGCCCCTGAGCGGGCTATCGTTACCGGACCCGGTCCCTCGGGTGTTTTCCTGCGCGCCAGTCTCGTGCTGCTGCTCACCGCCCAGGCGGCGGGGATCCTGCTTGCCGATCGCGGTCTACTGGGCTGCGAGGCGGCGCTGGCGCTTGGGGCGACGAGCCTAGGATTCGGTCTCGCGTGCCGCAGGCTACGCCTCGCAGCAAGCTGCGGGCTGGCGCTGGCGGCTGGCGCCGGGTCGCTCGGGGGGCTCCTCGTCGAAGCGGCACGCGTCGAGCGGCTCGGGGCGCGCGAGAGCATGCTCGAGGGTACGGTCGAGTCCGTCGAGCATTTCCCGCACGGGTGGCGTGTCGGCTTGGATCAGGTCCGATCGGTCGGGGCGGTGGGGCCGCCACTTCCGCACCGGGTGCGGCTGTCCGGCCGCGCGACGCCCGAAGGCGTCGCAGCGTTCGAATCCGCCCGTGTCGGAGACCGTCTGCGGACCTCGGTGCGGCTGCGACCGGCTTCCGGGCTTCGCAATCCCGGCGGGCGCGACACTGCCGCCGCGCTTCGCCGAGCGGGGTTCGGGCTCGTCGGGAGCCTCACACACCCGGCGTTGCACGTTCGCGTAGATCCCGCGGCGGGAGCCCATCCGCTGGGTATGCGCGAATTTCACTTTCGGCGGGAGGTCCACGCGCTCCGGGAGCGGCTCTCGGATCGGCTCGCGGGGGCCGGGCCGGGGGGAGGGCTCCTCGCCGCGCTTGCGGTCGGGGATCGCCGCGCGCTCACAACGGAGTGGCGGGAGCCTTTTGCGCGGCTCGGAGTGGCGCACATCCTCGCCGTCTCCGGCCTGCACCTGGCCCTCGTGGCTGCGCTGGGGTACGCGGTGTTGCGCGCCGTTTTTACGCGCTGTGGCGTTCTTCGGTTCCGACCCGACGTGCGCCCGGCGGCCCTGGCGGGTGCCTGTGCCGGGGCCGCTGCGTACGCGCTGCTCGCGGGTTGGGGCTTGCCCGTGCGCCGGGCGCTCGTGCTGCTCTTTGCCTTGGGAATCGGTTTTGCCTGGCGCCGGCCCACGCTTCGGCTCGCGCCCCTCGGTGCAGCCGGCATCTGGATTCTCGCCGACGAGCCGGGGGCGCTCTTCTCACCCGGTGCACAGCTCTCCTTTGCCGCGAGCGCCGCATTGCTACTGGCCGCGCCGACTCAGGGAACAGCGGGCCGCTTCCGGTCGGGGAAGCCCGGCGGGTTTCTGGCCGGGACGCTCCGAACCACTGCGACCGCCATCGCCGTGACCGCACCGCTCGCAGCGTGGCAACTCGGGAGCCGGGCGCCCTTTGCATTGGTGGCAAACCTGGTGCTCGTGCCTTGGACGGCGCTGGTATTGCTGCCCTCGGCGCTCATCGCAGCCGCCGCGGCGACGCTGGGCGGAGCCGCTGAACACGCGCTCGTCGGGCTCGCCGAGCGTGTGGCGTGGGGCACGCTAACCCTGGTGATGGAGGTGGCAGAGAAGCTTCCGGGCGCGACCGGTGCGCCACCACCGGCCGGAGCCTGGCTTTTCGTTGCGGTGCTCCTGGGCGCGTTGGCGTTGCGGTCGCGCACGCTCGGCGGACGCGTCGGATGGGCGGGGGCCGTCTCGGTGCTACTCGCCGCGGCACCCCCCCCCGAACTCGCACCGCCGCCACCGCGCGCGGTATTTCTCGACGTGGGGCAGGGCGACGCGGCGCTCGTCCAGGGACATACCGGGGCTGTGCTGATCGATGCGGGCACGGCGCTGCCCGGTGGCCCCGACCTGGGTCGACGCGCGGTGGTTCCGGCGCTGCGCGCCCTCGGCGTCGTGCGGCTCGACCTGGCGGTGGCGAGCCACGCGGATCTCGACCATCGGGGCGGGCTCGATGCGGTGCTCGCGGCGCTTCCGGTCGGGGCCCTGTGGCTTCCCCACGGCGGTCGCGCGGATCCAGACTTCGGCGCGCTGGTGGCAAGGGCCGCGCGCCGCGGCGTACCCGTCGTGGAGCGGGGACGCGGCGATTCCCCGGCGCGGTTCGGCGATCTGCGCGTCGTGCCGCTCTGGCCGCCAGTCGGGAGTTCCGGCACGCGCAACGACCGCTCTCTCGTGGTGCGCGTGGAAGCCGCGGGACGCCGGGTCCTCTTTGCGGGAGATCTCGAATCGGCGGGCGAATACGCGCTCGTTGCCACCGGAACGGACCTTGCGAGTGACGTGCTCAAGCTCGCTCACCACGGGAGCCGCTCTTCGTCGACCCGAGCCTTCCTCGATGCGGTGCGGCCGGGGCTGGCCGTGGTTTCAGCGCCCTGCAGCGGGCGTTTCGCATGGCCGCACCCGGGGGTCGTGGCGCGTCTGCGCGAGAGTGGCGCGCGCCTGCACTGGACCGGGCGAGACGGTGCCGTCTGGGTCGGCCTCGGTCCGAGCCTGGGCGTTCGGGCCATGGGCGCGGCGCGGCGTTGCGGTCCGGCCCAGCGCTAGAGTGGGGCGATGGAGCAGCCGGTGGGCCGAACGATCGGGCGACGCGAAGCCCTGCGATGAACGACGTCACGCGCAACGTTGCCCTGCGCCGCTACGCCGATGGCTCCGGCGAGTCCGGCCGCGACGAGGTCGCGCGCGAGGAGCCCCTCGAGATCCGGCTCGGCGGTGTGCCGCTTGCTGTCGTGATGCGCACTCCCGGTGACGACCGCGAACTCACCTTGGGCTTTCTCACCACCGAGCGCGTGATCGAGCGTCCCGAACAGGTGGAATCGGTGCGTCACTGCGGGGCGACTCCGGAGGAGGCCGAGGACAACGTCGTGCAGGTGGTGCTCGCACCCGGTGTGTCGGTCGACCTCGACCGTCTGCGCCGCAACCTCTACGCGAGCAGCAGCTGCGGTATCTGCGGCAAGGCCACGATCGAGAACGCCCTCATCGACGCGGCACCCCTCGAGGACGCGGCCCGTTTCGCACCGGAGTTCTTTTATGGGCTGTCCGACCGGCTCGAGGAGAGCCAGGCTGGCTTCGCGAAGACGGGCGGGTTGCACGCCGCAGGCCTTTTCGATGCCGAGGGCGAGCTACTCGTCGCGCGCGAGGACGTGGGCCGTCACAACGCGGTCGACAAAGTGGTGGGCTGGGCCCTCGACCGGGGCCGCTTCCCGCTCGAGGGCTGCGTGCTGCTCGTCTCCGGCCGCGTCTCCTACGAGATCGCCCAGAAGGCGCTGGTCGCACGCGTTCCCGTGGTGGCGGCCGTGTCGGCGCCCTCGTCGCTTGCCATCGAGTTCGCCCAGGAGGCCCGGCTCACGCTCGTCGGCTTCCTGCGCGGCCAGTCCCTGAACGTCTACGGCAGGTGCGAGCGGATCGTGGCTCGGGCTCCGGACGAGGGTGACCCGGGCGGCGAGCAACGCGCAGCCGAGCGAAGCTCCCCGGGCTAGACTGGAGCCGGCGCATGTCCGATTCGGACGGCAGGGATTCCAGCGGAACGGAGCGCGCGGCGGGCGGCCTCGAATCGGTCGTCAGCGCGCTGCGGGTGGCGCAACGCGAGCTCGGTGCGCGGCGCAGTCTACGCGTGCTGGGCCAACTGAATCAGGCCGGCGGTTTCGACTGCCCGGGCTGTGCCTGGCCCGAGCCCGAGCGGCGCGCTCCCATCGAGTTCTGTGAGAACGGTGCCAAGGCCGTCGCCCACGAGGCCACGCGGCGTCGCTTCGAACCCGGGTTCTTTCGCGATTGGCCCATTCGGGCGCTCTCCCGCCAGAGCGACCATTGGCTCGAGCAGCAGGGGCGACTGGCGGAGCCCCTGTACAGGGCGCGGGATGCGGAGGTCTACGAGCCCGTCTCCTGGGAAGAGGCCTTCGCACGCATCGCCCAGATCCTGAATGGCCTGGGTTCGGCCGACGAAGCCGCCTTCTACACCTCCGGTCGCACCAGCAACGAGGCGGCATTCCTGTACCAGCTCTTCGCGCGCGAGTTCGGGACGAATAACCTCCCGGACTGCTCGAATATGTGCCACGAATCGAGTGGCACGGGGCTCACGGAGACGATCGGCGTGGGCAAGGGCACCGTCGGGCTGGACGACTTCGCGCGGACCGAAGCGGTCTTCGTGATCGGCCAGAATCCGGGCACGAACCACCCGCGCATGCTGTCCACGCTCCAGGCGGCAAAGCGGCGCGGCGCCAAGATCGTCGCCATCAATCCGCTCCGCGAACGGGCATTGGTGCGCTTCGGCCACCCGCAGGAACCCCGCGCGCTGCTCGGCGGCGGGGAGGCCATCGCCGACCTCTACCTCCAGGTCCGCGTTGGGGGTGACGTGGCGCTGCTCAAGGGGATCATGAAGGAGGTGCTCGAAGCGGACGCGCGTCGACCCGGGGCGGCTGTCGACTGGGACTTCCTGCGCACGCGCACCCAGGGCTTCGACGCCTTCCGCCGCCATCTCGAGCGTTTCTGCTTCGCGGAGCTCGAGGCGCAAAGCGGCATCTCCCGCGCGGACATGCGCCGGGCCGCAGATATCTATATTCGTGCCGGGAGCGCAATCGTCTGCTGGGCCATGGGCCTCACGCAGCACCGCAACGGCGTGGCGAACGTTCAGGAAATCGTGAACCTATTGCTCCTGCGCGGCAACATCGGGCGCCGGGGTGCGGGGCCATGTCCGGTTCGGGGCCACAGCAACGTGCAGGGCGACCGGACGGTGGGTATCACCGAGCGTCCCCAGGCCGCCTTTCTCGAGCGCCTCGGGGCCGAGTTCGGTTTCGAGCCGCCGAGCGCCCATGGGCTCGACACGATCGACACGATCCGCGCCATGGAAGAGGGCCGGGTCCGGGCCTTCGTCGGGCTCGGCGGCAACTTCGCGACCGCGACTCCGGACTCTGCGCGCACGGCCCAAGCGCTGCGCCGCTGCGCGCTCACCGTGCAGGTCTCGACCGCGCTGAACCGTTCCCACCTGGTCTGCGGGCGCGAGGCCATCGTGCTGCCGTGCCTCGGCAGAACCGAGCGGGACGTGCAGACGGGGGGTGCGCAATTCGTGAGCGTCGAGAATTCCATGAGTGTGGTGCACGCGTCCCGGGGCGAGCTGCCGCCGGTCTCGGAGCAGCTGCGCAGCGAGCCGTGGATCGTGGCGCGGCTCGCCGAGGCGGTGCTCGGCAGTCGCACCCGAACCGCCTGGCGCGACCTCGTCGCGGACTACGATCGCATACGCGAGCGAATCGAACGCGTGATCCCCGGCTTTGCCGACTACAACCGACGCATCCGCACGCCGGGTGGTTTCGTGCTGCCCAGTGGCGCGCGGGAGCGGCGCTTCGAAACGCCGAGCGGGCGTGCACACTTCACCTGCCACGACTTGCCCGAACTCGCCGTGGCCGCGGGCCGTCTGCGGCTCACGACGATTCGAAGTCACGATCAGTTCAATACCACCATCTACGGGCTCGACGATCGTTACCGCGGCGTGCGCGGCGACCGCCGGGTGGTCTTCGTGCATCCCGCGGACATTGCCGCCTGCGGCTTCACGGCGGGCGATCGCGTCGACCTGGCGAGCTATTTTCGCGGTGAGACACGCCGCGTGAAGGGCTTCCGCATCGTGCCCTACGACCTGCCGCAGGGCTGCGCGGCCGCCTACTTCCCGGAGGTGAACCCCTTGGTCTCGTTGGACGATGCGGCGGAGAAGAGCCGCACACCGACCTATAAATCCATCGAGATTTCACTGGAGAAGGCAACACCCCTCGAGTGAATCTCGAGGGTGGGATCAGGGCAGGATGACCCGGGTCTCGTGCACCTCGTGGCGAGCGAAAACGCCCTGCACCACGTAGGGGTCTCGCGCTGCCTGCTGCCGGGCGCTGGCGAGATCGTCGGCCTCGAAGATCACGAGGCTTCCAAGCGGTGCACCGGCGTCGTCCAGGAGCGGTCCTGCGTGGCGGATACGGCCCGCAGTCGCCAGGGGTTCGAGAGCTGCGAGGTGCGCCGGGCGGTGGAGCTTGCGCAGAGCGGCACCTTCCGGGCCGTCCCATCCGAGCATGGCGTAGAGCGGCATCTGATCCTCCGAACGCGCAGCATACGCACTCAGCCGATTGTGAGCATGCGCAGCGCGAGTGCCACCACGGCCACCGCCAGCACCGGCCGGATCAGCCGCTCCCCGCCGCGCACGGCAAACTTCGCACCCAATGCGCCCCCGACGGTGAAACCCGCGGCGAGCACGAGCGCCGGGATCCAGGCGATCTGCTCGTTCCAGGCGAAGACGGGCACGGCGGAAAGCGCCGAGAGCGCGATCACGGTCACCTTGAGCGCGTTCGCGTGCATGGCATCGTGTCCCAGGTACAGCAGCGCGAAGAGCAACAGGATGCCCACCCCGGCCTGGAAAGCGCCGGTGTAGATTCCGATGACCAGGAGCGCAAGCGCGGTGACGACCGGGTGCGGCCGGCTCACCGCGCGGGCAGTGGTGTGGACGCCGCGCAGCGTCGGCACCAGGAGCAGCAGCATCACCACGCCGAAGATGCGCTCGAAAGTGGCATTGGCGACCTGGCCGACCAGAACCGCACCCAGCACCGAGCCGAACGCGACGGGCGCGACGATCGGGAGCACGTCGCGGCCGCGGAGCACACCGAGGCTGCGAAATTGCCAGGCGGCGGCCAGGCATTGGAGCAGGATACCCACGCGGTTGGTCCCGTTCGCCACGCCACCGGGAAGTCCGAGCATTACCAGGAGGGGCACCGTCAACAAGGAGCCGCCCCCGGCGAGCGTGTTCACCACACCCGCTACGAGACCGCCGCCCAGGAGCAGGGCAGCTTCGCCGACAGGGATACCCTCCATTGCAGCGGCGCGAGTCTAACGTGTCGTCTGATACGATTGCCGCACCGTGAGCCCGTTGCCGCCGGAGTTGATCGACGTTCGCCCGGACGAGGGCTTTGACGAGGAGCGGCTGGCGCTCTACCTGCGCGGCAAGCTCGAGGGCGCCGACGCTCCGCTTCGCGTGCGCCAATTTGGCGGCGGCCACGCGAACCTCACCTACCGGCTGCGCTTTGGCGAAGGGCCCGACGCCCCGGAGTACGTGCTGCGACGGCCGCCGCTCGGACCCGTTGCGAAGAGTGCCCACGACATGCACCGGGAGTGGCGGGCGCTTTCGCGGCTGTGGCGCCGCTTCGACAAGGCACCCCGGGCCTACCTCTACTGCGACGACGCCTCGATCATTGGAGCCGATTTCCTGGTGATGGAGCGCCGGCACGGCATCGTCGTCCGCAATGCGGTGCCGCCGGAGTTCGGAGGTGGAGACGACCCGGTGGCGAATCGGAAGCTCTCCGAGACCCTGGTCGACACGCTGGCCGAGTTCCACGCCGTGGTGCCCGCGGATGTGGACCTCCAGGACCTGGGCAAACCCGAGGGCTTCCTCGAGCGCCAGGTGAAGGGCTGGGCCGGCCGCTACGAGCGGGCGAAGACCGAGGACGTGGCGATCGCGCGCGAGGTGATCCGTTGGCTGGTGGACGAGCGGCCGGCATCGCCATCGCCGACGCTCGTGCACAACGATTGGAAACTCGACAACATGGCCCTGGCCGTCGATGACCCGGGGCGGTGTGTCGCCGTCTACGATTGGGATATGTGCAGCGTCGGCGACCCGCTCTGCGACCTCGGCACGTTGTTGGGCCTCTGGAGCAACGCGAGTGAGGGGCTTGCCGGCAGCAATCCGATGCCGACCCAGAGCGAGGGCTTCGCCACGCGCCGGGAGGCGACGCTGCGCTACGCGCAGCGCAGCGGCGCGGATGTGGCGGCCATCCCCTACTACGTGGTCTTCGGGACCTTCAAGATGGGTGTGGTGCTCCAGCAGATCTACTATCGCTACCAGCGCGGTCAGACACGGGACGAACGCTTCGCACAGCTGGGGGAGCTGGCGAAGGGGCTCTACGAACTCGCCGCCACCCGGCGTCCCTGAGCGGTGCTGAGAGGCCTGCACGCCGTCGCACGGGTGGCAGTGCCCGCGGTTGCGGCGGGCGTGCTCGGCTGTGCTGAACCCGCCTGGGACGCGGCGCGCCTCGAGCAACACCACCCGGAGCTGACGAAGCTCGAGGGCCACCGTCTGGCCGACGTGCGGCCGTTCTACTGGCCCGCCGGAGACCGGTTGACGTTGTTGCTGTGCCGCTGGCCGGACGCGGCGCGCATTCCGGTGGTGCTCCCGCGCGACGCAACTCCGGACAGACGCCGAAGGCTCGAAGCGGCACTCACGGCCTGGGAGGAAGCCGGCCTCGGCATCCGCTTCGAGCGCACGGCGGCGCTCGCCGCCGGCGGCATCGAGATCGAGTTGGTGCCGGACATGCTCGCCTGGAGCGCAAATACCGAGGCAGACTGCGTGGTGGACCCCAAAGGCAGTGGGGACCGACTGCCGGCACGCATGGCCTACGCGTCGATCCAACTCGCCCGCGACGACCCGCGCCTGGTGGGCACTGCACTCCACGAACTGGGCCACGCGCTTGGCTTCCAGGGACACCCGCGCCGCGGCACCAGCATCATGGGGAAGGACAAGAATCGGCTCCTGCACACCGGCGTGCGCGTGCTGAAGGGCGAGGGCTTCGAGGACGCGACGCTCGCCGCACTCTACGCGGTGCCATCCGGGACCGTGCTGGCGCGCCGCACCCTCCCCCCGGGCCACACGGAACCCATCGACAGGCTGCTCGCGGTTGCCGCCCGGGAGGGCTGGCGGGGTCCCTTCCTGCGCGCGGGCGACACGGAGGGACTCGTAAGTTGGCGAGACGGGCGCGGTCGAGAGGTCGGCGTCCTATTGCACGGGTTGTCACTCGCGCTTAACGAACCCAGCCGGCTCGTGCTCGAGCCGTTGCCCGCCGCCCGGCGCGCGCTCAAATAAGTCGTGGCTCAGGCGCGGGTGGAATCGGTGTCGGGCTCGCCGAGGTCCCGCAACACGACCCATAAGTCGTGGCTCAGGCGCGGGTGGAATCGGTGTCTGGCCCGCCGAGGTCCCGCAACACGACCCATAAGTCGTGGCTCAGGCGCGGGTGGAATCGGTGTCGGGCTCGCCGAGGTCCCGCAACACGACCCCGAGGCGAAAGCGCGCGGTCGCGTCCTCCGGGTCGAGGCGCTGCGCGCGCTCCAGGTACGCGCGGGCGGCCTGGGGCTCGGACGGCATCTTCTTGTACAGCGCCCAGCCGCAGGCGCTCTGGTACGAGCACTCGTCCGGCCAGATTTCCACGGCCGGTGTGAGGAATTCGAGCGCCCCGCGGAAGTTGCCCTGTTGCATCAGGATCTCTGCCTTGCGATAGAGCGTCTCGGCCTGGCCCAGGCGCTCGGCGTCGAGATCCGTCGAGTTGGTGTCGAGGGTCGCATCGTATTCCCTCCGCCCGTACACATTTCCGAGCACCGTGTGCGCCTTTCCGATCGCTGCAAAGACTCGGTTGGCCTGCTTGCGCAGCTCGGATTCGAGGTTCAGGCGGGCCAGGGCGTCCGGGTGGTAGGTCTTCGCCGCCTGGAGGTAGGCCTTTCGAATTTCCGCGCCAGCCGCATCGCGTGTCACGCCGAGCAGGTCGTAGTGGTCGAGTTCGTCCAGGCGCTCGTGTTTGTCCGCAATCTCGGCGCATAGCGCGTCCAGTTCCGGCGCATTCGCCTCCCGGACCGCCGGCCGGCGCTCGGGTGCCGGAACGGCGGCAGCCGGGGCCGGCTGCTCGGAGCGGATCTGCACCTCGACCCGGGCCGGGGTCTCGGCGTCGGCCACGCCGCTCGGATGCGGCGCATCGGCGTAGGCGATGGCCCCGACAGCGTCGAGGATCCACAATGCGGCGAGGGCCAGCGGGCTTCGCGCCGTCTGTGTTGCCTTCCAGAGCGTGCGGCTGCCGTCGAGCGCAGCCAGCACGTCCTGCACGGCTTCGTCGCAGGAGAGCCGTGCCGTCGCCCCTGCAAAGCCCTTGGCGGGGCCCGCGAAGCGTTCCATGTGGAGCGCCAGATCGCCGAGCATCCGTTCTCCACTCCAATGTGTTCCGAGGCCCGACTGGACGAGCGCCAGGGGGTCGAGGCGGAAAGGCTGGGCGTCGGTTCCCGGGGCTCCCGAAGGGTCGAGAATGAATTCTCCGTGCGGCCAGCCGAAGCACTCGAGCAGCCGGATGCGCAACTGGTCTTTGAGCGCGACGAAGAGTTCCTTCGGAGTCAATAAACCCAACTCGAGCAGCGCGGCGCCTTCCTGGCAGCCGCTGCTCTCCATGAGGGCGGTGGCGCGGTTGAAGTCGCTCCGATGGAGGCGGCCCGCGTCCATGAGCTGGACGCCGAGGCTTTCGCTGGCCAGGTTCGATTCCGCAAAGACAGGCCAGCCCTCTTGGAGGAGGAATCGCTTGCCGGTGCGGTTTCGCGACAAGGTGAGTGCGCCGCCGTAGCCCGCCCGGTGCAGGTCGAGCAGCAGGCGGGGCAGGGGCACCTCGTCGAGGCGGCCCTGTTCCGGGATGCTGACCATCGCGGCGCTCATCGGGTGATCGGCGGGGAGACTTGACGCGTACTCAGACGGGGCGGCGTTGCGACTCGGCGATCTGGAAGCTGGCGGCGATGGCGGAGTCCAGGTCGGCGCACACCAGCATTGGCGCGGGCTCGAGGCGTGCGAGCACCGGCTCGATGAGCAAAGAGACACCGGCAAATACGCTCTCCGCGCCGGCGGCGTCGATCGACTCGACGATGCGTCCGAGCGCTGGCTCCGCGAAAGTCTCGTCCCCTGCCTGTTTCGAGAGGTCGATTACGATCACGCTCACCTCGGCGAGTGTCGGGTCATTGTGCAGCATGTCCACGGCCGTGAGGACCTCGTCGGTACCCGCGAAGGGCACGATCATCACGGAGCCCCAGACGTGAACCACCGGACCCGAGTCCTCATCCGGTTCTTCGGCTGGGGGCGTGAGCGCGGCGAGCATCCCCCGGAGATCGGACAACGGCAGGGCCTCGGCGGCGGCGCGTCCCCGGGCGTCGTCGTCTCCGCGCCAGCTCTCGCTCTGCCGCGCCACGAAGGTGCACGCCGTATCGCCCGCCGCGGCACAGCGACTTTCGACCACGACCAGATCGGTCTCGAGGACCCCGGAGAGCCAGCCCGACGTGTAACCTGCGCTCACGACACAGGCCGGTTCGTCGGCGCGTCCCTGGTGCGCCTTTGCCTCGATCCGTTCGGGCCAGCAGCCCGAGATCTCGAGCGCTCCCGAGGGGTCGCCACCGGGCCGTGCGCGCAGCTGTACCGCGAGGGCCGGGGCAGAGGGGACCGTGGCCAGGGTGCTCGGCGCGTGGAAGGTGGTGCCGAGCACGCGCTTCGCGTCGCGCAGGCCGTGAAGGCAGGCGATCTGGAGGAGTGCGGTGTGTGCTGCCTCGGCGCCGCGCGCGCGACACAGCTCCGCATAGAGAGCCGTTGCGAAGTGCTCGTTCAGCAACAGGCCGGCGTCGCTCATCAGCACCGCTTCCGGATCGAAAGCCTCAGCGCCGTTGGGAGTGTCGGGCTTCGAGGAAGTCATGGTAGTCGAACACCTCATTCGGATGGAGGAAACTCTCGCCCCCTGGGTCGAGCCGATCGTTCGTCATCACCTACACACCGCGCAGTTTCCGGAGTGCGGCGTCGCGCTGACGGGTGTGCTTCTGGGCGGGCTTGTCCAGGCTCCGGTTCATGTCCTGGAGTTCGCGGCTCTGCTGCAGCGTCGGCCGGCTCAGGTGTTCGATCTTCGCCTTCCCGTCGAAGTGATCGAAGGCCTGCCGGAGCGTGGCCCGCAGCTCGGCGCCGTTCCAGGGCTTCGGCATGAAGCGGTAGATCCCGCCGCGGTGGATTGCATCGATGCCTACGTCCATTTCGGTGCAGCCGGTGAGCAGCATGCGCACGAGTCCGGGGTGGCGCTTGCGCACCCGCGAGAGCAGGTCGACTCCGGACATCTCCGGCATGCGCTGGTCCGAGACCACGATCTGCACGGGGTGATGATCGAGAAGCTCGAGGGCCTGCTGAGGGCGCGAGGCGCAGAGGACGGTCATGTCCTCTGCGCGCAGCAGGCGCCGCAACGCATTCAGGATGTGCACCTCGTCGTCGACGAAAAGGACGGTGTGTTTGCGGCTCGGCATCGAATCGCTCCCCATGCGGTCTTTTCATTCCAAGAAGCGTGCCAAGCTGTTTCCGGGGAGAAATGCCATTGATTCGGGGCGTTGCGCCCACTGCGCCGAATGGGATCCGGCGCGCCTTTCCCGGAATTGGGAAGCCGACCGGAAGCCAGCGTGCAACATGCCGAGGAGGTGCCGGTGCAATGCACCCGCGTGGCTGTGTAGGCCGCCGGACAACGCCGCGGGATGGCGCTCGATGCTCTGGGGAATCAGCGGGTGCCGATTCGATCGCGACTCAGCGAGTCTCGGCTCTGGGACGTCCCGGATCCGGGATCCCCGCGGTCCGGGGCGCCCGGAGCTCCGGTTGCGTCAGCCGCCGGCGAGGCCCAGGCGCCCGCGGTCGTAATCGGACTGGACGGCCGCGCACCAGTCGCGGTTCTCGAGGTACCAGCGCACTGTGGCGGACAGACCGGTCTCGAGATCATGGCCCGGACGCCAGCCGAGCTCCGAGCGGATCCGTCCGGCATCGATCGCATAGCGCCGGTCGTGGCCGGGTCGATCGTCCACGAAGCGCCGCAGGTCCCGGTAGCCGGCGATGCCCCGTTCGCGCAGCGCCGGGTTCTCGGCGGCCGGCATCGCCGCCTCGAGTGCCGCGCAGATGGCATCGACCAGCTCGAGGTTGGTGCGTTCGTTCTTCCCGCCGATGTTGTACTTCTCGCCGATCCGGCCCCGCTCGAGGGCGAGACGGATTCCGGCGCAGTGATCCTCCACGTAGAGCCAATCGCGTACGTTTCCGCCGTCGCCGTAGATCGGTAGCTCGCGGCCCTCGATGGCGTTGAGGGTCATCAGTGGAATCAGCTTTTCGGGATACTGGTACGGCCCGTAGTTGTTCGAGCAGTTCGTGATCAGGCTCGGAACACCGTAGGTCGCGTGGTAGGCGCGCACCAGGTGGTCGGCCCCGGCCTTCGAGGCCGAATAGGGCGAGTTTGGCTCGTAGGGCGTCGACTCGTGGAAGGCGCCGCTCGCGCCCAGGCTGCCGTAGACCTCGTCGGTCGAGACGTGCAGGAAGCGAAACGCGTCGCGTCCTGCCTCGTCGAGGCGAGCGAGGTGAGCGCGCGCGGCCTCGAGGAGCACGAAGGTGCCCACCAGGTTCGTCTGCACGAAAGCGCCCGGATCGTCGATCGAGCGATCGACATGGCTCTCGGCCGCGAAATTGACCAGCGCCCGGGGCTGATGTTCCCGGACGATCAGGTCCACCGATGCGGCGTCGGCGATGTCCCCGCGCACGAAATGGAAGCGCGGGTCGTCGGCCACGTCCGCCAGGTTCTCGAGATGACCCGCATAGGTGAGTTTGTCGAGCACCACTACCCGAACATCGCTGTGGGCCAGCGCGTGGCGCACGAAGTTCGAGCCGATGAATCCGGCTCCGCCGGTAACGAGCCAGGCGGGCATCGTCAGAGGTAGTTCCCGCTCGGCACCGTCAGGCGGTCGGAGGTGCGCATGAAACGCTGCACCTCGGCGATGATCTCTTCGCTCGTCACCGGGGGGGGCGCCTCTCCTCCGGCCTCGTCGCGAGCCTTGCGGCGCAGCACGGCGTGCACGATTCGCACCCAGTCACCCGTGGAGGGCTCCCGGTGGTGGTCGACCACCCGCTTCCAGTCGATGGTTTCGAAGAGCGCGTGGCCGGCGCGCTTTTCGGCCTCGGCTGCGTGGACATCCAGCGCCGCCACGATGTCCTGGGGAAAGAGGGGCATCACTTCGACCACGCGCTCGAAGCGCTTCGGCTGGAGGAAGGCGTGGCGCAGGGTCTCGGGATGGCTGGTCGAGCCCACGACCAGGGAACCCTCCACCGCGATGGTGCGGTCGACCAGGTCGAGCAGCAGGTCCATCACGGGACCGATCGGCAGATCCTGGCGCCGCTCGCCGATCTCTCGGGCCTGGGAGAACTCGAGCTCTTCGAAGAGCAGCGTGACCGGCGGCATCTCCGCGAGGGTCTGGGACCAACCGCTCAGCAGCTCCGCCACCTGGCCCCCGCGGTGGATCACCTCGATCACGAGTTGCGGTACGGCGACCGTGATGAAGGCGGTGTCGGTGAGACTCGCCAGGGCCCGGGCCAGCAGCGTCTTGCCCACCCCGCGCCGACCGATCAAGAGCAGTGCGGACGGGGGATAGGTGCCCCAGCGCCCGTAGACCTCGGGGCTCGTGGCTGCGCAGGCGTAGGTCTGGATCTCTTCCTTGGGGCCTTCGAGTCCGCCGATGCGTCCCAGGTCGAAGTCGGGGCCTGGATCGATGGACGTCGCCTGAGCGACGGGATCCATCTTTCGCGCGAAACTCCCCCAGAGGTTCTGAGCGCGTTCCCGGAAGATGGTGCTGTCCTCCATCGCGCGAAGTCTACCCCTCGGCGAAGAGGTCGACCATCTTGGGGTCCGTGGACGCCGGACGTGCGCGTCCGCGCGACCAGTCCCGAAGCTCCTTGATCCGCTCCTCGTACGTGTCGTAGAGCGGCACGGTCTGGCCGATCGCATTGGCGAGGTCGTCGTCCTCGACGTCCCGATTCTCGGCGAAGGCGGTGTAGAGCGCGGCCGTGACTGCCTGCTCGAGTTCTGCACCGGTCAGGCGCTCGGCTGCCTCGGCGTGCTCGCTGACGCGATACTGCTTCGGGTCGCGCCCGCGTTGGCGCAGGTGGATCGAGAGGATCTCGCGGCGCTCGTCGGCGCAGGGCAGGTCGACGAAGAAGAGCTCGTCGAAGCGTCCGCGCCGGAGCAACTCGGGGGGGAGCTGGGTCACGTCGTTCGCCGTGGCGACGACGAAGACGGGAGACTCCTTTTCGGAAAGCCAGGTCAGGAAGGATCCGAAGACCCGGCTCGCGCTGGCGTCGCCCGCGGAGGCGGCGAAGCCCTTCTCGATTTCGTCGATCCAAAGGATCGCCGGGGCAAGCGATTCGGCGATCTGCGTCGCCTCGCGCATGGCGAGTTCGGGGCTCTGCCCCGGGCTCGCAAAGGCGGACGCCATGTCGAGGCGCAGCAGCGGAAACCGCCATTCGCGGGCTACGGCCTTGGCGCAGAGCGACTTCCCGCAGCCCTGCACGCCGAGGAGCAGCAGACCCCGGGGCACCGGCAGGCCGAACTGGCGCGCCTCCTCGGAGAACGCGCGCCGCCGTTCGAAGAGCCAGCGCTTCAACTCGGCGAGGCCGCCCACCTGTTCGAGGCTCGCCGTCGATTCGTGAAAACCGAGGGCTGGGGTGCGCCGCAGGGCGCGCTGCTTGTCGCGGACCATCTCGTTTACGGCCGCGTCGCTCAGGTCCTGGGCACTTCGATAGGCGCGCCGAAAGACGCGCAATGCCTCGCCCGACGTGAGCCCCAGGCAGGCGCGGACCGCCTCGTCGACACGTTCCGCCGCGACGCTCACGCCGCGCTTGTCGAGAATGCGGGTGAAAAGGCCCCGCAGCTCTGGGTGGGTCGGAAGGGGCAGGATCACCCGAGCCGTGTCCCGTGCCAGTTCGAGCGGGGGATCGACTCGGGGTCCAACGAGCACGACAGCCTGTTTGCGGGCGCCGAGTTCGGGCAGCCAGTCGCGCAGGCGTCGCTGTGTCACCGGGTCCTGGATCCAATGCTGGGCATCGAGCAGCGCGAAGAGGGCGGGCTCGGCCTCTTCTTCGAGTACGGCAATGCCGGCGTCGAGGCCGCCGGCCCCGGCTCCGCTTCCGCCTACACCGCCAGCGGCGGACCAGGTCACGCACTTCTGGCCCCGGGCAGTGGCCACCCGCTCCAGGGTCTGGAGCGCCCGGTCCTCCTCGAAGGACTCGCAGGCAACCAGGCGCCAGCCCGCGCTCAGCAGGTCCCGGATCTCGTCGGCTGCTGACGCGCTCATTCGACGTCCGCCGCTAGGCGCACCACCTCTTCGTAGGTGGTGACTCCCTCGGCCAGCTTGCGCAGGGCCGCCTCGCGGAGCGGCTCCATGCCTTCGATGCGGGCCGCGTGAGCGATTTCGGCGGCATCCTTGCCCTGGTTCACGAGTTTGCGGATGCGCCGGCCCACGTCCAGCATCTCGAAGACCCCGGTGCGCCCGTAGAGCCCGGTGTGGCGGCATTCGACACAGCCCTCGCCCCAGCGGACTTTCAGGTTTTCGCGGCGCTCGGCGGGCACCTTGAGACCCAATGCCTGCACCTGGTCGGCATTCAGGGTGCCCTCGACTGCGCAGCGTTGGCAGATGCGGCGAATCAGGCGCTGGGCCATCACGCCGCGCAACACGCTCGACAGCAGGAACGGCTCGACACCGAGTTCGATGAGTCGCGTCACCGCGCCGGCGGCGTTGCGGGTGTGGACGGTGGAAAACACCAGGTGGCCGGTCAGCGCGGCCTGGACCGCCATCTGCGCGGTGTCCCGATCGCGGATTTCCCCGACCATGATGACATCCGGGTCCTGGCGCAGGATCGTGCGCAGGGCGCTGGCGAAGCTGATGTCGATCTGTGGATTGACCTGTACCTGGCAGAAACGCGGATCGACCAGCTCGATCGGGTCTTCGACGCTGGTGATGTTGATTTCGGGTCCCGCGAGATAGCGAAGCGTCGAGTAGAGCGAGGTGGTCTTGCCCGAGCCCGTGGGTCCTGTCACCAGAACCAGACCGTTCGGGCTCGTGATCCAACGCTCAAAGAGCTCCCGCTCGCCCGCAGCCAGCCCCAATTCCTGGATGTCCGCCAGGAGCACCGTCGGGTCGAAGACGCGGATCACGATCTTTTCGCCGAAGGCGGTTGCCATGCTCGAGACGCGCAGCTCCACCTCCCGCTCGGCGCGCAGCGTCTTGATGCGCCCGTCCTGGGGCTTGCGGCGCTCGGCGATGTTCATTCCCGCCATCACCTTGACCCGCGACGTGATGGCACCGTGAACGGCGTAGGGCACCGTTTCGATGTCGTGCAGAATCCCGTCGATGCGGAAGCGGATCGCCGCGTCTTCGGTGCGCGGCTCCAGGTGGATATCCGATGCGCGCTGCTCGTAGGCGTAGTTGAGCAGGTAGTCGACGGCCGCGACCACGTGCTCGTCGCTATTCGACAGCTCGTCGTTGGACTTCACCTCGACGAGTTGGACCAGCTTGCCCGATTGGTGGCCCGGACCCAGCTCCTGCTCTGCCCGCGAGACGCTCGAGCGGAAGCCGTAGACCCGGTCGATCGCCCGGAGGATGTCGCTCTTGGCGGCGACGACGTAGTGCAGGTCTTCGGGCAGGACGCTCTCGAGCTGCTCGCGGAGCGTGCCGTCGAAGGGGTCGATCACCGTGACGCAGAGTCCGTCGGCGTCGCGCCGCAGGGGGATCGCGACGTGGTGGCGCGCAAACGGTCGCGAGAGGGTCTTCGCGACCAGGTCGTTATCCACCTGGAGCGGATCGATCTTGTGGTACGGGACGCCCGACTCCGCCGCCAGGGCCTCTGCGATCGCGTCCTCGTCCACGGGGCGACCGCCTTCGGGCTGCGCGAGGCCGGCCGCCGCGATGATCTCGGCCGGAGTCACGGCGTAGCGCGCCGCGGCCTGGGACCGCACCGAGCCGACCCGCTCCTTCACGACGCGGCTGCGCAGCGTGGTGGCGCGGGACAAGATGCCCTTTGCGCCTTCGCTGTCGACGAGCCCGCGACGCTCGAGCAATCCGAGCAGCTCTTCGAGGTCGAATGCCGGCCGGACGCCGGGACGCTGGGGTTCGTGGGGCTCGCGCCCCGGGTTTTCCGGTTTCATGCGAACGGGTCCCCTCCGTCGGGGTTATCGGCCGGTAGGAGCGGAAAAACGAGCCCTTCGTGGCCCGCTCAGCCGCTATGCTGCGCGCCCGTGCCCGAGCGCCTCGACCGAGAGCTGCGGGAGCGGGCGTGCCGGGTGCTGGTCCGGCGCGATCGCCGGCTTGCCGGGGTGATCCGCGCCGCGGGTCCGTGCCGGATTCGCCCCCAAGGGGACCCCTACGGTTCTCTGATTCGTTCCATCATCTTCCAACAGCTCCAGGGCCGCGCGGCCAGCGCGATCGCCGGGCGGCTGCGGGCGCGCTACGGCGGCAAGTACCCCGGACCGGAGGCGCTGGCGGCCACCCCGGACCGGGCGCTGCGGGCCGTGGGTCTGTCCCGCCAGAAGATCGCGGCCCTGCGGGCCTTGGCCGAGGCCTTCTCCGCAGGGTCCCTGAACGGCCGGCGCCTCTTTCGCATGGAAGACTCGGAGGTCGTCGAGGCCGTCACCCAGGTGCGTGGCATCGGCGAGTGGACCGCGCACATGCTGCTCATTTTTTCGCTGGGAAGGCCGGACGTCCTCCCGGTGGGCGACTACGGCATCCGCAGGGGCGCGCAGCGGGTCTACGGCCTGCGCGAACTGCCGAAGCCCGTGGGCCTCGAGCGCCTGGCCGAGCCCTGGCGCCCCTACCGCAGCGTCGGCGCCTGGTACCTCTGGCGCGCCACGGAAGTCGAGCTTCCGGTTTGAGGCCCGGGCGCGGCTGCGCGATAGTCTGGGCGGCAACCGCCGCGTCCCCATCGTCTAGTGGCCTAGGACTCCGCCCTTTCAAGGCGGCAACACGGGTTCGAGTCCCGTTGGGGACGCCATCTCGGAAACCGAGGCGTCGATCTCGCCAAAGTAGCTGAAGATCAACGACGTTTCGGCGGTTCCAAACTTCCCATCGCTGTAGCCGATGCCGGTCGGGTAGATCGCCCGCTGAAGCGCCGGGCGACGGTCGGGCGATAGCTTCTTCCAGAAGCCGGGCGGGTCCGTGAGCAGCCGCGGCGCGAAGTCGAGGGCGCGCTCGACCGAGATCCTGTCGGTCGCGTTCACGTCCTGCTGTCGATGAACCTCCTCGATCTCGCGGTCGACGCGGGTGAGCTGCTCGTGGTAGGTCGTCTCGTCGAGCTTGCCCTCGTGTAGGTAGGCGTCGACCACCCGGTCTTTTCGTCGCTGAAGCTCCTGAAGGCGTTCCGCAGCGCGCTTCTCGCGATCAGCCTCGGCGGCGTGCCGTTGCCTCCAGGCGTCGCGCACGACCTCGGAGAACAGCGCCAGGATCGCCGGGTCGACCCGCAGCGTCTCCAGTTCGGAGACGAAGCCGGCTTCCAGCTCCTCTTTTCGGACGTTTCCAGTCGAGCATCCCGAGGTAGGGCAGCGGTAGTAGGGGTAACGCTCGTTTCGCCCACTCGACCAGCTTGCCGTCAGCGGCCTACCGCACGATCCGCATCGGACGAACCGTCGGAGCGGGAAGTCGGGATGGTCTCGGTGGCGCGCGGCAGCGGACGGACGGCGTCCATCTAGGACCGCCTGGACCGCCTCGAAGAGGGCCTGATCCACGATCGGATCGAAGTCGCCGGGGCCGTCAAATCCGAATCGTTCCACCCTAAGTCGACCGGCGTAGATCGGATTGCGGAGCATCGTCGCGAACGACTGGTCCGACATCGGCCTTCCCTTCTTCGTGCGAAGACCGAGCGAGGTGACCTCCTTGAGGACCTCCCGCTTCGAGAAACGACCGGTCGCGACGCGCTCGAAGGCTAGACGAACGAGCGGGGCTCGGTCGGGATCAGGGGCGAGGCTGGGACCGTGATCTCGGTCCTTCGGCTTTTGGTAGCCGAGCGGGGGCTGGTGGGTCCACCGACCGCTGGCAAGCGCGGCCTTCATCCCCGCGACGGTTCGTTCCGCCCTCTGTCGGTTCTCGAAGTTGGCGAAGATCGCGAGCATCCCGCCGACCAGCTCGCCCGCCGGACTATCGTCGAACGGCTGGGTGGCGGAACGAAGAGAGATCCCGAGTTCGTGGAGCGTTGCGCGGACCACCTCGTAGTCGAGCATGTTCCGGGAGAAGCGGCTCACGTCGTAGACGATCACGAAGTCGAGGCGCTTCCGATTCTCCGCGCAGTAGGCGAGCATCCGCTGGAACTCAGCGCGCTCGGCGGTCTTCGCGGACGCGCCCTCGTCGACAAAGACGCGGTCGACTTCGATCTCGTTCCGGGCGCAGTAGTCGTCGCAGTAGCGCCGCTGGGTGTCGAGGCTGAAATTCTCGACCTGTTCTGCGGTGGAGACGCGGGTGTATACGACGGCCCTGGTCACGTCGACAGCCGCTCCTGGGCGGATCTCGGCCGGTCAGGCGAGACGTTCGAGTCGTACTCCTGGAAGGCGTCGAGGGCCAGATCGGCCACCGTGTAGAGCTGATCCCTCAGCGCCTTCACCTGTTCATCCGAAATGGAGCGGTTGGCCCCGAGAATCTCCCGGCATCGAGATAGAGAGAGCATCGCCTAAGCCTCTCGCGTCGACATTGGTGGTCGGCGCGCGGCCCGGCGAGCAGGATCATTCTGTTTCGTCGGGTGAAGTTCGTGGTCCTAGTCATATCAGGACCTTTCGGTTCCGGGGCGGTGCGGGATCGTTCCGTCGTCCGATGCCGGGGTCTGGATGGAGATCGTCTGCGTAAGGCGCTGAATCTGGCCGTTGCGGTTCTTCACGAGCACCGAGCCGTAGTCGTGGCTCTGGATGAGATTGGCGATCTCTTCGGCCTTCACGTCCGGGAGATCGCTCGTGACCTCGATCCGGTATATCTGTCCGCGCGGGAAGATTGTCATCTTCGAGAACTTACGTTCGCGGAGGAGGTCGATGACCGTCTGCTCGCGGGCATCCAGAGACTCTCCGTCTACGTCGCTGATCCCAGAGACGCGATGCTGCACCGGCAAGGCCGCCCCGCCGGACTTGGTGAGCACGCGGTTGATGATCGGGTCGACGCGGATGAGCATCGGGTTCTCCGGCAGAGCTGCCTCTCGCGCATGGTCCACGAGACCCGGCTCGGAGACGAAGAGATGCGATTCCAGGTTCGTCACCAGGAAGACCGGGAACCCGGCCGAGAGTTCGCCGAGCGCGCCGTAGAGCGGCATCAGGGCGGCGCACAGCTGATGCACGGCCCACTCCATCTTGGGGTCGTCTAGCGCGCCGGCGCGGGCGAGAAGCTCATCACGCCGCTCAAGGACCTCAAGCCCGCGAGGCTGATCCGTTGCGATTCCGACGAGATCGCCGACGAGATCCGCCGCCTGCTGCGTCTGCGGCACGATGTGATCGGAAGCGACGGCGGCGATTGCCATGACCTCGGGCCGCTGCTTTCCCACCATCCACTTGACGGTGCCGCCGAGTTTGGTCAGGGGGATCGAGTACCGGCCTCGGATGGTGGACGCGATCGAGAGCGCCATCGCGTCCCAGGCGCTGATTCGGCGATGGCCGCCGGCCCGCCGCTCATGGGGCAGGGCACCGCGCTTGTCCCACTCATGGAGCTGCCGGTCGGTCAGGCCGGTGACATCGCGGACCTCCGAGGCGCGGAGGTGGCCGTCGACGCTGGGATCTGGCTCGGTGGTGCTGCCCATAAACTTGCGGTAGTGGAAGTTTTGGATCGGGGCCAGCGACCGGCCAGCGACCGGCCTGCGGCCAATCAGATCCCCCGTGGTAGGCTGATCGTCGCATGGTCCCCGATACCCCAGAACAACGCGG
>MPMD02052959.1_pt1 | contig 68189 bp, 63 predicted proteins | sample 1617291 | NCBI WGS metagenome assembly MPMD02 (sample SAMN05944810, study PRJNA350692) | marine metagenome | biome: marine; feature: ODZ; material: water; isolation source: 120 m water sample filtered on 30 um supor filter | place: Pacific Ocean | collected 2012-04-09 | depth 120m m | reverse complement strand
CTGGGTGACCACGCAGCCCTTGTGCGCGTGAGTGAACTCGACTGGATCCTCGATGGTGACGATGTGGGCCTGGCGGTTGGTGTTGACGTGATCGATCATCGCCGCCAGGGAGGTGGACTTGCCCGAGCCAGTGGAACCGGTGACCAGCACCAGTCCCGAGCGCAGGGAACAGATCCGCTCGCACACGCCGGCCGGCATCCCCAGGTCCTCGAAAGCCGGGACCCTGGCGGGGATCGAGCGCATGACCGCGGCCACGGCGCCCTGCTGGTGGAAGACGTTGGCCCGGAACCGGCCGTGGCCCTCGAGGCCGAAGGAGCAGTCCAGCTCCAGGTCGCGGTCGAGCTTCGCAATCTGGTCAGAGTCCAGGATGCTGGTCGCCAGTCGCCGGGTGTCCTCGGCGGTCAATTCCGCGGTCTCGACCGGCAGCAGCATGCCGTCCACCCGGATACGCGGCGGGCTGGCGGCGCTCAGGTGCAAATCGGAACCACCCTGACGCACCATCAGGGCGAGCAGTTCTTCCATCGTGATCATCGCGTTCCTTCGGCCTGGGACGAGCGAGGCGCGGGGGACCTGGCCTCCCGACACAATCCCTTCCATCGGACCTGCTCCCTGGCCAACTGGAGGCGGAACGCTCCTCATGGCCTCGCGCGGGGAGAAAAAAAGGAACGCGCCCCGCCGCTCCCCGCTCAGGGGGCGCGGCGGGGCGCGGGACAGGCCGCCCGGGGCCCGAGCGACTACTCTTCCTCGTGCTTCTTGCCCTCGGCCTTGAGGATCTTCTCCTGCTCCAGGCCGGGGACCGCGGCGTAGCGAACGAAGGTCATGGAGTAGCTGCCTTCCCCCGAGGTCTGCGACTTGAGGTCGCGGTGGTAGGTCTGGACCGTCGCCAGCGGAGCCTCGGCCTTGACGACCGTGATCGCCCCGTCCGCCTCGCTCACCTGATCGATGACCTGGCCGCGGCGCTGGCTGGTGATATCGCTGAAGATCGTCCCGGCCATCTCCGTCGGGATGTGGATCTCCAGCTCCATGATGGGCTCGAGCAGAGTCGGCCGAGCCTTCAGGAACCCCTCGCGGAAGGCACGCGACCCAGCCATCTTGAAGCTCGCCTCGTCCGAGTCCACAGCGTGGAACTTGCCGTCGTAGACCTCTGCGGCGACGTCCACGACGACGCTGTTGGTCAGCACTCCATCGGCACAGGCCTGGCGTATGCCCTTCTCCACGGCGGGGATCAGGTTGCGCGGGATGGACCCCCCGACGACCCCATCCACGAACTGGACTCCCTCGCCCGAACGGAGCGGCTTGAGGCGCAGGTAGCACTCGCCGAATTGACCACGACCGCCGCTCTGTTTCTTGTGCCGGTGGTGCCCCTCGGCCGCCTTGGTGATGGTCTCACGGAAGGCGATGCGGGGGATGCTCGTGTCGATCTCGACACCGTAGCGGCGCTTCAGGCGGGCTTCCATCACCTTCAAGTGCAGATCGCTCATTCCGTTCATCACCAGTTCGTGAGTGACGGAGTCGTTGTGGATCATGAAGGTCGGGTCCTCGGCGCTCAACTTGTGGAGGGCCTCACCGATCTTCTGCTCGTCTGCGCGGCTCCTGGGAGTGGCCGCGAGGGCGACCATCGGGATGCCGAGCTCGGGGCCGGCGACCCGCACCAGGTCCTCGCCTGCCCGTCGAACCGAGTCGCCGCAGCCGATGTTCTCGACCTTCGAGAACGCGATGATCTCGCCGGGACCGGCTGACTCGATGGCCTCGCGCTGCTTGCCGACCATGTGAAAGAGCCCCCCGAGCTTTTCGGACTTCTTGTCCCCGGGGCCCTCAACGCTGTCCGAGGCCGACAAGGTCCCGCGCCAGACGCGCGCCAGGCAGACCTTCCCGACATGAGCATCGGTCTTGACGTTGAAGACCGTCGCGCACAGCCCGCCGGAGGGGTCGGGCTGCACCTCGTTGCCCTCGGAGTCCTGGATGGTCGCCAGCCCGTCGGGAGTGAAGCGATTGAGGAACTGCAGCACGTTCTCGACGGCCAGACCTGAATCGGGGTTGCAGACCAGCAGCGGCACCAGGGCACCGGCCGCGATGGCCTGGGGCATGAGGATCGCGAACTGCTCGTCGGTGAGGGTCTGGGATTCGAGGTACTCCATCATGAGCTCCTCGTCCTCGCAGACGTCCATCAGGGTGTCCATCAATGGCTGACGCCACTCGGAGTCCTCGACGTCCATCGTGCGGGTCACCGCCGAGAAGGAAGGGCCCGACGCGTCGGGAACCAGGACCGGGACGACCCCGTCACCGACGGCCTCTCGCAAGCTCGTCACGAGCTCATCCAGGTCAGCATTGTCGCCGTCGAGGTGGGTCACGACGATCGCCCGCGGGCGACCTAGCTGCACGGCGCGTTTCATCTTCTGGCGCAGGTTGAAGGTCACCCCGCTGCTGCACGAGACGACCGCCACGACCATGTCCGAGGCGAACATCGCCCCCTCGGTCTCGGCGACGAAGTCCGGGTAGCCGGGAGTGTCGAGGAAGGTCCACTGCAAGTCGCCGTGGTCGGCATGGACCACGGATAGCTGGAGGGTGTGCTGCTTCTCCTGCTCCTCGGGTTCGGTGTCGCAGATGCTGGTCTTGTCGGCCACCGAGCCCTTGCGGGCCGAAGCGCCCGTCAGGTGGGCGAGGGCGTCGACGAGGGTCGTCTTGCCAGAAGAAGGGTGTCCGACGAAGGCCAGGTTGCGGATGGCGAGGGGACCGGTGGACATCGAGTTCACTCTGCGCTCAGGGTTGCGGACGCGCCCGTGGTGCGACGCGGGGGAGAAACGGCGCCTATCCTAGCGTCTGCGCGAGAAGGCACATACCCCGCTCCGCGCGGGGCGCGCGGGGAGGTTCGCCACGGAGCCGCCCAATACCCGGCCGCCCGCCCGAAGGTGGGGTCAGGCCGGGCCGTCGCGGTCTCTGCAACCGGTCGGTCAGCGACCGCCGGCGTGGACGACGATCTCCACTCGCCGGTTCTGCGCCTTGGCCGACGCGGTCTCACCGGCCACCATGGGCGCGTACTGTCCGTGGCCCACGACGATGCACTGCTCGTCGGGAATTGCGCAGTGCTCCACGAGGTGTGCCAGCACGGCCATGGCCCGGGCGATGGACAGGTTGCGATTCGTCTCGAAGACCGACTTGCGGATCGGATCCGAGTCGGTGTGACCCTCGATGTGGTAGGAGCCATCCGGGTGCGCCGCCAACAGCACCGCGGCGACCTCGGCCAGGGCGCTGTGCCCCTCCGTGGAGAGGTCTGCCTTGCCCGAGGCGAAGGTGATCGACGAGGGGATCGAGATGACGGCCATGCCGTCACGCATCCCGTAGGTGATGCCCAGCTCCGCGAGGCGCTGGTCGCCGAGCAGGTCCGCAGGCGTCTCGACCTCCACCACCCGCGCGTTCGCCTCCACGAGCTGGGTGCCAAGATCGTCGATGTGCCCCAGGTGACCCTGGCGCTCGCGCTTCAGGGAGGCGCGCTCCTCCCGCAACACGCGGATCTGTGCGTCGCGATCCGCGATGGTCTGGCGGTAAGCCTCCGGTGACGTGCAGCCAACGGCGACCATGCTGACCAGTACTCCCAGCCCCGTACGGGCCCATCTTCTCTCGTTCTTATTCATGCCCTAGGGCTCCCCTCGTTTCTGTCGATCCTGATGATGTTCGTCCCAGCCCGCGAGTCATCCTTGACCGCGCAGCACCAGAGTGAGGACATCATTCCAATAGAGGAGGATGATTCCAATCCCCGCCGCGAGATACGGGCCGAAGGGGAGGTAGCGTCCCGCCAGACGCGCGACGCGCAGGGCCTTTCCCGCCCCTCGCCGGCCCCCGCGATCGCGCGCGCGCGCGCGAACCAGATAGAAGAAGCGCGCGATGTTCACCACGCCCGCCACCGAGGCCAGGACCGAGGCCACCATCAGGGCCAGCAGGACGCCCCCCGCTCCGACGAAGCCGCCTCCGGCGGCCAGCAGCTTGACGTCGCCGAAGCCCATGGCGTCGCGCCCAAAGATGCGGTTTCCCAGCCAGGCCACCCCCAGCAGAATGCCTCCGCCGACGGCCATCCCCGCCAGGGAGGCCCCGAGAGCCCCTACCGGACCGACCGCCGAGGCGTCTGCGGAGAGAGCGCGCGCGATCGGGCTGTCGGCGTGCAGCGCGGGGACGACCAGGGCGCAGACAGGCGCCAGCACCATCCCGCCCACGGAAACGGAATCGGGGATCTCGAAGCAGTCCAGGTCCACGAAGGTCGCCACGATCAGGCCCGAGAAGACCGTCACGCGCACCAGAGCCAGAGCGGTGTCGGGCCCCGCGGAGGCGGCCGCCAGACACCAGAGAGCGCCCGTGAGGACCTCCACCAGGGGGTAGCGCCAGGAGATCGGGGCCTCGCACGCCCGACAGCGCGCTCGCAGGACGAGCCAGGACAGGATCGGGATGTTCTCGAACCAGGCCAGGTCGTGGCCACAGAGCGGACAGGCGGAGCGGCGCGGGAACCAGACGCTCTGGCCCTCGATCGAGTAGCGGTGGATCGCGACGTTCAGGAAGGAGCCGACGAAGGTCCCGAAGGCGGCCCAGACCACGAGGACCGGCCAGAGGGAGGGCAACCCGTCCCTCATCGGGCCTGCTCCTCACCCCATGGCCAGGAGAGCCGCACGCCGTCCACGACGGGCGGGGACCAGCGCCGGCCGGCGCCCGGGCCGGGGCCGGGAGGGCCAACGGTGAGCTCGATCAGCAAGCGCAGTCGGCCTGGCGGGCGCACCTGGCGTGGATCGTCCTGCGGATCCCAGTCGGCGATGGAGCCCCCCAGGGGCAGGTCCTCCTCGCGCACGTAGCGCACACGGAAGGCGCCGCCGTTCTCGCGGCCCGAGACCGAGGCCCTCCCCCAGCGCGCGACGCTCCCCACCGAGGGGATCGGGTCGGAGAGCACGGCGAAGGTCAGGGACGTTCGCAGGGGATTCTCCAGGGGCGCGTCGAGTTCCAGGGCCACGGTGCTGGCGGTGCTCGGCAGAGCCAGGCCGCCGCCCTCTCCCAGGATCCAGAGCTCGTTCTCCGCGGCCCGCGGTCGCTCCGCGACCCGGATCCAGCCACCGGCGACCAGCAACAGCGGCCCGTCGACCTCGATGCGTCCGGTCACCACCAGATCTCCGCCGGCCACGATGACGGTCCATGGGGGGTCCTCAACCTGGGCGCGCTCCAGCCATGTGGAGAGGCGCTCTCCTTCTTCGACGACGAGGCCCCGCGCCTCCCCCACCGTTCGCAGCAGGTCGCCCTCGATGGACAGGCGGCCCTGGGCGCGCAGGACCACCAGGCCCGGCGCCTCCAGTCGGCAGGTGCTTTCCGCCGGCAGGGTGAGGCGCGTCGCGTGCACATCCTTGGCGGCCAGGTCCCCGTCCGGAAGGTCTGTCGGGCCGTCTCGCCCGTCTCCCGCGGCCCGCGGGTAGCGGACCGTGACGCGCCCCCCGCCCCAGGCCGCGGTGCCGTCCGCTCCCGGCACCGGTCGCGTGTTGGCCTCCCGGCGCAGAAAATCCTGAGTGTGGGTACCGGCGGCCTCCTGAACGTCGACCTCGATCGCACTTCCATAGGGCTGGACCCGATTGCCGCCGAAGTCCAGGAGTCCCATGTCGGGGACCATGCGCAGCGAGTGCACTCCCGGCGAGAGCTCGGCCATGGGCACCAGCTCGATCTCCGCCGCCGTCCAGAGCGCGCGCCGTCCCCGGACTACCAGGTGGGCGTGGTTAGCGAGCAGGCGCGCCTGCAGATCGATCCGTTCCCCAGCCGGAGTCTGGAAATGAAAGTCCTCGGCCCGCAGGGTCGAGGGGTCCACCGGCTCCTCGCAGAAGACGATCACGCGCGGGTCGTCCCGCACAGTCGTGAGCTCCTCTCCGGGGTGCAAGCGCAGGCCGAACAGCGGTGTATGGTCCACAAACATCTGTCCGCGGGGATCGGTCAGGTGGGCGGTCTCGAAGCTCCAGCTTACGCTGCGCGCCAAAGGCCTCCCGTCGCGACCGCGCAGGCCGTCGGGGGCGGGGAAGCCCTGGATGAGCGCTGTGTAGCGGGTGCCCGGCCGCAGGCCGCCGTCGGTCAACTCCGCCCCGAGCACCGGGTCGGGCAGAAAGCGGATACGCCTGCGGTCCACCCGAAACACCCCCGCCGCAGGACGGCCCTCTCCATCCACGATGCGCATGCTCTCCGCCGTCACCGAAGAGGGATCGAGGGGATGGGAGAAGTCGAAGGTGAGGGTCTCGTTCAGGAACAGCCCCTCGCTCTGTTCGGGCCGCACCTGCAGCAGTTCGAACCAGCGCGGCTCGGCCTGCACCTCTCTCTCACAGGCGGCGAGCAGCGACGAGGCGGCGACGCCCCCGAGCACGAACCGAGACCAGAAGTTCACGGCGCCATTGAAGCACTTGCGGTGGGCGACTTCCCCCCCCAGACGCCTCCGTTCGAAGGCACGCGATGCAAGCCGACTCCCCACCGGAGATCGGGAAGGGCCTTCCGGCAGAATGACCTGCCCCGACCCTGCGCGCCCTCAAGCACGGTCGTCGCGCCCCGGTTCCTGGCCGCCCGGTGGCCCCAGCTTCGTCTGCTCCGCCAAGCCTGTCCTGAATGCAGCAAACCGGCGATCTCCGGCCCCGGAGGGCCGTCGAGCGCCGGCTCGCCTCGTCTCGATCCAGCGTTCCAGCTAGAAACGGAACGGGATCCGCAGAAAGTCGAGGACCGGGCGCGGGGTGTTGAAGGACAGGTCCGAGTTGTCCGCCAGGATGTCGAAGGCCAGCTGGAAGCGGAAGAACCGGAAGTCCGTGTTGCCGGGTGCACCAGACAGGTCACCGATGTCCGTGGCCCACTCCAGGGTCCCGGGGAAGATGGCACTCTCGTCGGGATCGCCGAGGCTGTTGGCCCCGGTGGCCTGGAAGCTCACGAGCACGGAGCTGCTGTCGGGCATGGCGTCGGGCACGGCGTTGGTGCTGACCCCGAAGTAGCGTGGGATCACCTCCACCAGACCGGAAGAGGGCAAGTCGCCATCGGAGACCGTGAGCGAGAGGACAGCGGTCGCCTCGTCGTATTCCGCTGAGGTCACGTCGTGGTCCTGCCCGCCGACCCGCAAGCGGAAGCGCCGAAAGAGGTTCGGATTGCGCCGGTAGATCTCGTCCCCAGCGGCCAGTTCGCCGGCGTCCAGCAGCATCGTGCGCGGGTCCGCGCCTATGTCCGGCAGGCCAGCACCCTCCACCGGTGAGGCCGGGGCGAGGATCGCCGGCAGGTCCCCCACGACCTCCCCGGTCGACTCCACCAAGCCCGTGTCCGGGTCGGTCCCGTCGAAGAGGAACTGGATCGGGTCGGGATTGGCCGGATCGTCAGGGTTGATGCTCGCGCCCCCCACGGGAATCCATTTCGACTGGGCCTTGGAGAGGCGGCCGAAGATGGGCAGCAGCTGATCCACCCAGCCGGCGTCCCCCACGCCCGTGCCGATGTCGTAGCCAACGGGCGCAGGCCTGACCGCGTCACGCACGAGGCCTGAGTCGCCGAGGGGGCCGATCACGTCATCAGGCAGGCTGCCCACGTGGAACTGGATCAGGCCCGGGCCGCCGTCACCACCGGCCGAGACGATGATCCCGGTCTGGACGAAGCACTGGGAGGGCAGGGGCTCCTCGAAGGGGTTATCGGTCAGCTCCCCGGTGTGGTGCGCGTCAGCCTGCGGGGTGAGCTCGTTGTCGTCCGCTCCACCCGCGTTGCTGAAGCCCGCGCCGCCCTGGCCGCCACGCGCCAGGATCGAGGGGGCTGCATTGGGGTTCCCGTTCTGGGGCAGCTCGGAGAGGTCGATCTGCTGGGCTGTCTGCAGGACGATGTGTCCTCCCGCACCTCCGCCCGAGCCGCCGCCGATGCGGTTGACGTAGTTGGTGTTCTCCCCGCCGGAGCCGTGGCCGCCGCGCGCGGTGATCTTGCCGTTGATCCCCATGCTGATCCGTCCCAGGGCGAGGATCGTGAGCGCGCCAGAGCCGCCGCCGCCGCCACATCCCTTGTCCTGGTCATTGTTCAGCAAGTCCGGGGGCGGGTACTCGGTCGCACGGGTCGCGTCGCCACCGGCACCGCCGCCGGAAGCCGGCCAGGGCTGGACCAACTCGCCCTGGACCAGCAGCTCGTTCCCGGTGCCGAAGTCCTTGCGCATCGTGCCCCAGAAGTCGTCGCCGGTCCCGTTGATGTCCGTGAAGGGACGGTCGGCGGCCAGGCCGCCCCAGGGCAGGGTTTCCCCAGGGCGTGTCGCGGCGTTGGCCGACGGATGGCCCGCGAAACCGTTCTCCGCGTCGAGGCCCAGGAGCGTCTGGTCCATGCAATCGTCGGAGAGCACCACGTTCAGGCCGAGGGTCCCTCCGCCGCCGCCTGCGGCGCCGCGGAATTGACCGTAGTTGGCCGTGTTCGAATTCCAGCCACTCTCACCGCCCTGGCCGCCCGCGCCGGGAGTGTCGAAGGCGCCAAAGCCGTTGCCTCCGCGCGGAGTGACCTGATTCGTCAGGTAGCTACCCGTCCCGCCGGCGCCGCCGCCCCCGTTACCGGAGGCGCCTGCTTCGGGCTGGAAGGGGGTGTTGAGAGTGAAGACGGGCTTGGCGTTGTTGCCGGAAATGTCCAGTTCGCCCTCGATGCGCACCTCACCCGAGCACAGGAAGAGGGCCGGGTTGGGCCCCTGCACCTTGAGCACCGAGTTCTCGGGAATGTAGAGGTCGCGGATGTTGACCACGCCGTTGATGACCAGCTGCGTGGCCGTCGGGACGCCCTCGGGCCCGCCGATGATGAGTGTCGAGGTGGTGTCGAGGATCATCGTCTGGTTCGACCCGATGTGCCAGTCGAAGTTGCCGCCCGGGCCGCCGGTGCCTTCGAAGTCGAAGGAGGGCTGGACGCCATACACACCCGGAGAGATCTCGCCCCACTCGGCCCGCGGCGTATCGAAGACGGCGTCGTCATCCTCGAATGACCCCACATCGCTGCCGCTCAGGACGAACGTCTCGAGGAAATCGTCGGCGTGATCGACGGGCACACCGTTCTCCTCGAAGGTGCTGCTGTGCATCACCGCGAAGCTCTCCAGGGGCAGGATGTTCCGATCGCCCACGAGGTCCTCGAACTCGGGCTTCAGCACCACCCGCAGGGTGCGGTTCTGAGGCAGCACGCCCAGAGGCGTGAGCCGCAGGACAGCCCCCGTGTCAGTGCAGTTGGCATCGAGCACCACCCTCGTGGGGAAGGTGACCCAGGACTCCGTCGCCTCCTCGAACTGGACCTGGACCCGGTCCTGGCTGATGTTCTCGGTCGTGGGGCTGACGGGTTGGTTGACCTCGATCAGGATCTCGACCCGCGAGTCGGTGTCGCTGTATAGGTTGAGCGGAACCTCGAAGGTACCCAGGTTGCCCTCGCCGGCCGGGTCGATGGTGAATGGCATGACATCGCTGCCGCCTCCGATCTCCAGGCGCGTTCCCTGGACGATCCCGTCGCCATCCACGTATCCCTCGAGGGGCGCGGGAGGACCGGCCTGGGGATCGAGGAAGAGGTCGGTCAGGACCTCCGATACGGGCGTGAAGAAGGACATGGTGTGACCGTCCGAGAGCCCGGTGCCCGCCGTGGACAGGACCGAGCCCGCTCCGCTCATGTCGGGAACGAAGATCCGGTAGGCGACTCCCCCAGGGGTCAGGCCGGCGTCCGAGAAGTCGGCCTGGGTCGGACATGTCGGCTGAAAGGTGATCTTGCGTGCATCGCCGGACTCCGCAAAGAACGACCCCACCGCCGGGCCACCGTTGACCTGAGCGATGTTGATCGTGTTCATGTTCACGGACTCGAAGTCGACCGCGTGCGAGAACGTGAAGGTGATCGGGCGATTGATCTGCCAGGTCTGCCCCCCGGCAACGGACACGCTTTGGAGGGTGAAGAGTCCGGCGGCATTCTCATCAGCGCTCAATTCCCCGCCACTACAACCGATCGCAAGGATGCCGGCGCCACAGGCCGCAGCGGAGGTTCTCCAAAGTGCTCGATGTGATTGAATCATGTCTATGCTGTTGCCGTTGGAAGCCTGATTGGATCGGGAGAGGGGAGCGGGCCTACTGCTGCCACGCGAAGCCGAGAGCTCCGAGTTCCGGTGTCTTGCTGGAGATCGGATTGGAGATGAAGCTGATGCGCACCTGGAACGCCTTGGAGCCGTCGATGTCCGCCATCTGGCTCAGCCACGCGTTGTTGTTGTTGAGGAAGATCGGCGCGCTCGGCTTGTGTTCCGGGATCGTGATCGGGTCCCCGTAGAGGTCCAGCTTCGAAGCGTTGGTGGTGATGTCGTCCTGCGGAATGCCCGCATCCGTTCCCGTGATCGTGGTCGCACCGCGGTAGGCGAGCACCACCTGCGTCCCCGCCGGCTGGTCTCCCGGCCCCGGCTCGACCACCGGATTCGCCGTGTTGAAAGCGCCGCCGCTGTACACCGGCGACTGCATGGCCGTGTCGAACCAGATGGTGTGCACGCGACTGACGCGCGTCACCAGCTCGAGCTGGCCAATGTAGAAGGAGTTGTCGATCCCCTGGGTGATCGCACCGGGCGGGTTGCTGTTGGGGTTGAAGCCGCCATTGGCCTCGTTCTCGAGGTCGGGGTCCCGAATGACCGGCAGGTTGTTCTGGTCGTAGCCCCCGGTCGAGAAGGCGCGGAAGTTGGGGCGCGCCGAGGAGTTGGACGCCAGGGAGATGTCGAAGGCGTTCAACCCCAGGCCCCCGTCGTCGGGATAGCAGCGGAACTCCATCAGGACCGGCAGGCCGGCGGTCGGAACCTGGCCCGTCGGGTAGGGCACCCCCTGAGTCCCCGTGCCGAGGATGCTCACTTCCATCGCCAGCATCGCGCCGGCGCCGATCGGCGCGCCCTTCTTGAGGACGGTCGTGTCACGCCAGGTCCAGTAGGAGAACTCCTCGACGGAGATTCCCTTGTTCATGGGCCAGGGCATCATCAACGTGCCTGACTCGGCCTGGAACAGGTCCGCCGGATTGACCGCGTAGCCTCGGTCGCGCGGGTGGACCACCTCGAAGGGCGCGTTGTCGTTGTCGAGGATGTTGTTGGCGAAGGTCTTGACCAGGCCGGAGTTGGGGTAGTTGGGGAACCCCGACATCGGGTTGAGGATCTCGTCCGGCTGGAAGATCGAGTGGGTCAGAGCGATCTGGAACTCGTCGTAGGCATCGGAGACCACCGCCGCACCGATGGGGGCCCAGGAGATGCCCTCGATGTCGATGTTGATGTTGGTCTCATCGGTGACCGAGAAGCCCAGGTCACAGTAGCGCCACAGGGTCTGCATCTTGCTCCCCAGGGGCGAGAGCGGGGTCTGCACGCCGGGCGGGAAGGGGGTCATGACGCTGGGCACCGGCTTGTCGCGGTCGGCCGCGACCGAGAAGCGGTTCACGGGGCGCGGCAAGATCACCTCGCGGTTCAGGTCGTAAAGGATCTGCCCGGCGCGCAACTCGGGGAACGAGTCGTCGTAGAGCTCGTCGGTCCCGGCGAACCGCAGGGCGACCCCGCCGTTGGACTCGGTCCCCTCGGTGGGATCGAGCTGGAACAGGATCTGGGAGAGTGTTTCCTCGAGGGGGTTGCCCGCCAGGTCGGTCGGGCCGGCCGAACCGCCCGCGAGGTTCAGGTAGAATCCCTCGTTGAGGCCGAGCTGGTGATTGAGCGGCAAGGTAGGCACGAACTTGAACTCGCGCAGGGTCGTGTCCGGCAGCACCTGGCCGACGATGACGTCGAAAGCGGTCGGATCGGACTCGACGCGTGTGAGCGTGAAGTTGTCAAAGGAGGTCAGCGAGGTCGGGTCCATGGGCTCGCTGAAGAACACGACCGCGTGGGCGTTCTTGGAGACATCGCTCGCCGGCGGCTGGGAGGCGTTCGGCGAGAAGCGCACGAAACAGGCCGGGACATCGATCGCGGGGTTGAATGAGGTCTGGAGTTGGGCCGCACCCGAGGTCAGCACCCCGCCCGCGGGGGCCAGGACCTGCACCTGGACGAAGGTCACCTCCGACCCGCTCTGGGAGGCGAACCCCAGCACGAGCGCCTTCAGGCCCGCCTTGGTGATCACGTCGAAGCCCGGTTTGAGGGTGGTCGCGCAGGACGGCACGGCGAAGGTCATCTGCGGCAAGGTGTAGCCGTCGACCACCCCGGGGATCGGGACCGGGCTGCCGGAGAACTCGACCGCCAGCTGCCCCATGACGCGCGGCTTCTCCTCGTCGAGCAGGAAGCCGTTGTTGAGGTCACCGGTGATCTCCGTATCCCCTCCCGAGCGGAAGGCCCGCACGACGTCGTCCGTGTACGAATTCGGATCGTTCGGTCCGTTCGAGAAGAAGGCGCAGGGATGGCCGGTGGGGTTGGTGAGCAAGATGGTCTGCCCCAGGGCAGCGTCAAGCTTCGTGGGGATGCGCACCACCAGGTTGGGCTCCTGGGTCGTGATGCTGGCCGGCAGACCCAGGGAGTTGACGGGCAGGGCCGACTCCGAGGCCTCGGTGTCGGAGACCGTGGCGTCGAGGATGACGCGCGTGGAGTGGAACTCCAGCACGCCGTCGCCGTCGTAGTCGGCCAGGTCACCGTGGTTGGGATCGAGGATGACCCGCGCCTCGAAAGGCTGGTCGGGCGGGTAGTCCGTCATGAGGCGGATCGCCTGCCGGTTCAGGACGCCCGTCGAGGGGTCCAGCAGCAGCCCGTCGTGGCTGTCCAGCCACATTCCGTTCTCGAAGCGCGGATCGAGGATGTCATCGAAGCGCACCACCAAGGCCGCATTGCGAGCCATGACCGAGAAGGGCGGCAGCTCGCTGGGATCGAGGCTCTTATCCTGGACGGGCGTCAGGTTGGTGTCCAGGGCGTCGAGCAGCTGCACGAACTCGTCGGTCCCCGCGGCAGCGTTGATGATCACCTGGGCCTTGTCGGTGACCGGGTTCGTCGAGACGGTGTAGTTGGCGCTGGTGCGGATGTCCTCCCCCACCACCATGTCGAACTGCTGCAGCGAGCCGCTCTCGTCATAGATGTCGACCAGGCGGCCCCAGAGAACTCCCACGATCTTCATCTCGCTCGCCTGGCCGCGGCGGTTCTCTTCGACGAAGAAGGTCTGAGAGCGCATCCCGCTACCGGCGGGGTGCTCGACGTTCTCACCCGGTTCACCGGCGGAGCTTCCGATGGGCGTGGTCTTACCGGTGCCGCAACCGCCGAGGGCGAGGGCGAGGGCGAGACCCGTCAGGGGAGCGACGGTGGACAGTGCGCGGAAGGGCGTGCAGGAAACGAGTTGGTTCATGATCGCAAGAGGGTCGGTCGTGGCCCGCAGGAGGCCGGACGCATCGTTCAGGGCCGTCAGTTCAGGGCCGTCGTTCAGTGGCATCGCGTCGCCGATTCGTCATCGGTGCGGCGCGCTCTGTGTCGTTACCTTCCAGGGACAGGCTGGGCATCGACGGACTGGAAAATCTAATCAGCGGGGAGGTCGGGCGGGTTCAGGGGGCAGGTAGAAGGACCAGAAGCAGAGACAGGGCGAGTCCAGCTCAGTCGCTGGGGCACACCCTGTGGGGCATCTTGCCGGGTAGAGGCCGTTCGTGGAATTCCGTTCTGCAAAGAAGCGTGGGCGGGCGCGCAGAGCACCTTTCCCGGCTCAACAACAGCAAGCCGTGTGCCGCCACGAGGGCTACCCCCGTATTGTCCGCAACACCATACATAACAATACTTTACGGAAATCTCATTCCACCGGGTGTTGGCCCGATCGGGCAAGATCGCCCATCCTGGCCGTGCCCGGCGTGCGAAAGCGCTCAGGTGCCGCCCGGGAGTACATCGCACTGGAGCGTATCCCCCGAAAGAGCAGACCGCGCGCGAGCGCTGCCACCCGGCGCTCGATCACACGATCGCGCTGGGCTGTACCGCCTGGTCGAATCCGAGGGCCTCGGCGGCCGACGCATCCCGAAAGTAGACCCGGTGATCGGGGCGGATCTTGCGTACCGCGGGTGAGTCGGCGCCATGGTAGTGGCGCGTGGTCGAGCAACCCACGAAGGCGAAGGTGAGGTCGTTGCTGCAGAAGGCACAGGCGGGCCGGTGCGGTGCGCTGCCCTGGAAGCGCACCCTGGGAGTCACGTGGCGCTCCTCGGTGCGGGAGATGCAAGTCGACACATCGCAGGGGTTGCCACCTTCGACGACAGCATGGACCTCGGCGCCCTGAGGCTGCTCGGGGTCCAGAACATCCAACTCCCCCAGCAGAGCCGCGAGGAGCGCCATGCGCAGGGGCACACCGCGCGCCGCCTGCTTGAAGTAGATGCTGCGCGGGTCGGAGTCGATTTTCGCGCTGATCTCGTCGCGCCGTGGCAGAGGGTGCATGACCACGGCGTCGCGCAAGGAATCTGCGCTCATGGCGCGCTTGCTCAGTTGCAGGTAGTCGGACTGAGGCAGGGGTTCGGCGGGGTGTCGTTCGGTTTGCGGGCGGGTCATGTAGACGGCATCGACGCGCCCGACCTTCCAGCCCTTGGCGTCCGTGAACAGGGAGAGCTGGTGCGGTTTCTGAGGGGTCAGGTAGACCACGTCGGAGGTCGAGGCGAGCTCCCCCAGGCGCGAGGCGTTGGCGCGTATGGGTTCGATGGCAAACTCCTCGCGCAGGCGCCGCACCACATACTCGGGCATCTCGAACCCCGGCTGGGGGACGCACACCAGATTCGCGCCGAAGCGCGCCAGAGCGTAGGCGAAGGAGTGGATCGTGCGGCTGTAGCGCAGGTCGCCAGCCAGCACGACATCGAGGCCCTCGATGCGACCACGCTCGACCCACAGGCTGTAGAGATCGCAAAGGGTCTGGGTCGGGTGCTCGTGGGAGCCGTCGCCGCCGTTGATGACCGGCACCGACGAGAACTCCGTGGCCAGGCGCGCGGCACCCTCGCTGGAATGGCGCAGCACGACCAGATCGGCGTAGGCGCCGCCTACCACGCGCACCGTGTCCGCCAGGGACTCACCCTTGGAGGCGCTCGAGTTGCCCATGTCCGCAGCCGTGATCACGCCCCCCCCCAGGCGCAGCATGGCCGACTCGAACGAGAGGCGCGTGCGCGTCGAGGACTCGTAGAACAGGGAGGCCGAGATCTGACCTCGGCAGAGGTGCGACCAGCTCTGTGGATCGACCGAGAACTCCCGCGCGCGTTCGAACAGCCTGCGCATCTCCGCGAGGGAGAGATCGTCGATGGAGACCAGGTGGCGGATCGAGGACATGAGGGAAGGTCGGGCACACCCCCAGCGGAGTCCGAGAGTGCTGCCAGCCTATTCCCCCCGGGCCTGGAGGGTATCGCGAGCGGCCCTCACCGTCAATGGAAGGACACCCGCGCGCCCGACGCACCCTCACGCCAGGGCCGCGAGAGCCCGCTCCAGCTCCTCCTGCCCCTCCTCCATGGCGCGCGTCAGCACAGCCAGGGCGTCGGCCTCGAGAAGCACGCCGCGCCCCGGCTCCCAGGCTTCCTGCGGCAACTCCAAGGCCTCGCGAAAGACCCTCGCCAGCACGGCACGGGCCGCCTGCGGTTCACGCAAGGCGCTGATCCCCCCGCGCGGACGATCGCACGCCTCCAGCTCGTCGATGCGGCTCGCCACCACGACCCGCCGCTCGCCGACTTCCGCTGGAGGCGACTGGGTGCCCGGGGGCGCCAGCCAGACCACCAGGTCCGCCGTCGGACGCAGGGAACGACCCAGTGCCATCCCGGCCCGCTCCACCTCCCCCGCCGCCCCAGGCTGGGCCTCCAGCCGTCGCTCGCCTGCCGTGTCGATCAGCTCCACGGGCCACTCGCCGAGGCGCACGCGCTGGTGAACGGCGTCGCGAGTGGTGCCCTGCTCGGACGCGACGAGCGCCCGCGTGCTCCCGACCAGAACGTTGAAGAGGGTCGACTTGCCCGCGTTGACCGGTCCGGCGAGGACGACGCGGGCGGGAGTCACCGCCCGCATCGCGGCTCGCGAGCGCACCACCAGTTCACGGGCGCCCTCACGTCGCGCCAGGTCGGGCTCGGCGAGCAGGCGCGCGACCTCGCGGGCCAGGGCACCGTCGAGCTGGTCGAGTGCGATGCGCGCGGCCGCCTCGCAGGGTGCATCCGCAAGCAGCTCCGAGGCCCAGGCCCGGTCCCCTTGGCGCGGTCGCTCCTCGCTCTTCGTCGCACCGAGGGCCGCCATGACACCGGAAACGACGACCGGGTTGCCGTGCAAGCACAGCTCGAGGTGATCGGGGCCGCGCACGGCCACGAGGGCCTCGTCCAACTCCTCGCCAGCAGTCCGTAGACGTGCCAGGGTGACGCAACCCGGCCGCAAGGGCTTCCCCCCTGCCAGGGCCTCGACGGCCTCCAGGGCACCCGCACCCGTGACCTCCAGCACGCTCACGGCGCCCGTACCGGACGGCGTGAGCTCCACCGCGCGCAGGCTCACGCGACCTCCCAGGCTTTCCCCAAAACCTCCCGGCTGCCGGCGGCCAGGAGGCCCTCGTGCACCAGATCCTCGCGTTCGACCAGCCGTCGTCCGTCGCGCCCCAGGCCGGCCGGGCCGGTCAGGAATCCCCGCGCTCCGCCGGCCAGGACCAGGGGCGCGTCGGCGATGTCCGCTTCGCGGGCGATGCGCTCCACCAGCTCACGGGCAGCCCCGAGGAACCCCACGCTGCAACCCGCTTCGAGGGCGCGCTCCGTGTCGCGCCCCAGAGCAGGTCCTCCCGGCCGCGGCTCGACTGCCGGCAGACGGGCAGCCCCGGCGGCCAGGACCTTGGCCAGGAGGCGCGGGCCCGGGGCGATCGCCCCACCCGCGAAGAGGCCCCCGCCGTCGGCGTCGGGCAACAGGGCGTCGACGGTCAGGGCCGTGCCCGCGTCCACCACGATGGCCGGCGCGCCCACGGCGCCCAGAGCCCCGCGTGCGGCGAAGAGCCGGTCGAGCCCGACGGTCTCCGGGTGGTCGCAGGTGACGATCAGCGCGTGCTCGGGGGGCGCGCGGAAGGGCGCATCGACGACGGCAGCGAGGGAGCGCGTAAGGGCCTCGGTCAGGGAACGGTCGGCGACCGACGCCAGGACGCCCCCGGTCCAGTCCGGCCCATCGGCCAGGCGCGCCGCGGCGGCGGCCGGCAGATCGGGATCGGCGGGCAGGACGATCCGCAGGGAGGGGCACGCGCGGCCCCCATCGTCCGATTCCCACACCACCAGCTTGCAGGCGCTGTTTCCCAGATCGACTGTCAAAAAGGCGGAAGCCACGACGGAGAGCATACCGCCCCGCCGAGCGAACGCGCGAGGGCTACTGCTGGGGCGGCGAGTCGAAGGTCACGACGCGCTGCTTGCCCTTGTTCTCGATCACGACCACCCAGGTCGAGTAGTTGTCCTTGTTGTTCTTGACGAAGTTGATGGCCTCGGAGGAGGAGGCCACCGAGTGGTCGTTGATGCTCTTGATGATGTCGCCGGACTGGGCGCCGTGGCGGGCGGCCACGCCGCCCGGCTGGACATCGGTCAGCTCGATGCCGTCGTAGCGTCCGGTGCGCGGGTCACGATGCCGGCGGTGCCGGACCTCGCGGGCCAGGATGCCGGCGAAGTCCTCACCAAAGTCCAGCTGGTCCTCGATGCCCAGGGCGAAGTGGTCCTGGCCCACCAGGGCGGTCTTCTTCTGGAAGGCCCAGGCGGAGCGCCCGCGGGCGCGCGGGATGGTCATGCGGGGCGGCGTGATGATGCCGTCTTCACTGGTCTTCACGATCACGCTCTGGGGATCGAAGACGCCCACCTTCAGGGTCTCGTGCTCGCGTTCGGGATCGTCGAAGGCGAAGGTCACGCCGAGGGCCGAAACGGCGTACACGCGCACGCTCTGGTGCGGCGACGCGAGCCGATCACCGGCACGCAGGGACACACCTCCGACTCCAGTCTCGCCCACGCCCGCCAACGGACTGTCCACGCCAGCGGCCGGGGTGTAGACGAGGAAGGCCGCGCTGCGGTCGGGGTGTCCCTCGTCGTGCAAGGTGAAGAGCACCTTGACGAGGGAGGCCACGGGTACGTGCCGCGGCCCCTCGGGCTCGGGGGCCTCGGCCTCCGGCGGAGGCGGAGGAGGCGGCGCTCCGGTCCAGTTCAAATCGTAGAAGGCGCGTTCGACGGCCTTGGCCGAGACCAGGTCGATCTCGTTCTCCTGCGCCTCTTCCACATCCGTCAGGATCTCCCGCGCGTTCTCGGGAAAGAGGGAGCGCAGGGAATCGAGGCCGCTCACGAAGCTGAGCACGTACCAGCCCAGCAGAACGGTCAGGCCGGCTGCCGTAAGCCAGGAGGTGCCTTTGACTTGGAAGACATTCATGAGTGCGGGAGAGGCATGCTAGGCCCCCTCGGGAGAGGCTGCAAGCGGGCACACTGCCCGCTCAGGCTCGCATCCGTCAGCGGGCCTTGCTCCGGAGCGTGCAAGCCGTTCGCTGGTGGTGCATTGGGTTCGACTGCTCCGCGGACGACCCCATGGGGTCGTCGAGGACGCATACGGGTCCCAAGTGCCTCCAGCGGGCAGGAGGCCGGCGTTTCCGGCCACTCGCGCGCTCAGGTGTCAAGACTGGCAGAGATGAGGGCCCGACACGGACGACCAGCCCAGGGGTTTATTCCCCGCCAAGCAGACGCAGGCTGTCACCGCCCGCGCGAAAGGCACGCTTCACGTCCCTGGGGCGCACATGGCTGGAAGTGATGCCGCGCAGGGCGAGGGTCAGCTCATCGGGGCGGTCACTGGCGGCCAGGGCGTCCTCCAGGGCCACCCTGCCGTCCGCCACGAGGCTCCGGAGGCTGCGATTGAAAGAGATCTGTCCCTTCTCACCGCCGCGTTCGATGACGCGCGCCAGCTCCGTAATCGCCCCTTCCGCCACCAGCTCGCGCACCTGGGGTGAGGAGATCATCAACTCGAAAGCCGGCATCTGCCCACGACTCGCGGCGGCGGGAATCAGGCGCTGGGAGAGGATCCCCGCCAGATTGTCCGCCAGGCGCACGCGCACCTGATCATGCTGGGAGGCGGGGAAGAAGCTCAGGATTCGGTCTATGGTCTGAGGCGCGTTGACCGTGTGCAGGGTGGACATGACCAGGTGGCCGGTCTCGCTGGCCTCGAGGGCCGAGGAGACGGTCTCCGCGTCGCGCATCTCGCCGATCAGGATGACGTCCGGACTCTGGCGCAGGGCGTGGCGCAGGCCCTCGTGAAAACCGGGACAGTCGGTCCCGATCTCGCGCTGGCTGATCACGCAGCGCTGCTCGCGGAAGAGCAGCTCGACGGGATCCTCCATGGTGATCACATGCCGCTCCACGCGCTCGTTCTGGTGCTGGATCATGGCCGCCAGAGTCGTGGACTTTCCCGACCCTGCCACGCCGGTCACGAGGACCAGCCCACGCTGGCGTGAGGCCAGGGAGGCGAGAGCCTCCGTCGGCAGGTTCAGCTGATCGAGCTGGGGCGCCTCGTCCGCGATGCGCCGGATGACCACGGCGGGCTCGCCCATCTGCTTGTAGGCGTTGAGCCGGAAGCGGCCCAGACCATCGAGGTGCAGGGCGGCGTCCACCGAGCCCTGCTCGCGCCAGGTCTCCATGCGCTCCACGCCCATGATGCCCTCGAGCACTTCCAGCAAGGGACCGGGCCCGGGCACGCACCCCGGGAGGAACCGGATGCGACCGTCCACGCGCAGGGAAGGGCGACCTGCCGCGCGCAAGATCACGTCGCTGGCGCCCACCCTCACCATCTCCGCCAGCCAGGCTTCCAGCTGGTGGCGCGGTGTGGGTGTCCCTCCCTCGGCACCGGGGCCACGGGGAAACGGATCGGGGTCTCGCTGGCTCTCGCTCACGGTACGGGGCCCGCTCGCTGGGGGCGCCCGGAGACTCCATCGGCAAGGGCGCCGCCCAGCCTTGAGGCGAGCGCCAGGAGACCTTCCCCGAGAGGCCCTAGACGGAGCCGGCAGCGGCGGTGAGGAGCTCTCGCAGGCCGCTCCCGACGTGGGAGGAGACACGCCAGACCGGCAGGCCGCTGGCGGCCTCCAGGGCCTGTGCCGCCTGCTCGGCCTCGGCGCTCTCGCACTTGGTCGCCACCAGGAGCCGCGGGCGCGAGGCGAGGTCCGGGGAGAAGCGCTCCAGCTCCTCGGCTACCATGCGCCGGGCCTCCTCGGGCTCGGGGTCGGCGCCCGGCGAGACGTCCACCAGCTGCAGCAGGGCGCGGCAGCGCTCCACGTGTTTCAGGAAGCGGTGCCCCAGGCCCGCGCCCTCGGCAGCCCCCTCGATCAGCCCCGGCAGGTCCGCCAGGCACAGGGTGCGGCCCTCCCCCAGGTCGGCGATGCCGAGCAGGGGCACGAGGGTTGTGAAGGGGTAGTCGGCCACCTTCGCCCGGGCGGCGGTGACCGCGGAGAGGAAGGTGCTCTTGCCGGCGTTGGGCAGGCCAACCAGACCCACGTCAGCGAACAGCTTTAGTTCCAGGCGCAGGTCCCGACGCTCTCCCGGCTTGCCCGAGGTCGCCTTGCGCGGCGTCTGGTTGATGGAGTTGGCGAAGTGCACGTTGCCGCGCCCGTGGGCGCCACCGCGGGCCACGCAGAGGGTCATCTCGGCCACGGAGAGGTCGCGCAGGAGGTTGCCCCGCTGAGCATCGTGGACGAGGGTGCCGACGGGCACCTCGAGCACGAGGTCCTCTCCGCAGCGGCCGGTGCGCTTGCGCGGTCCCCCGCCCAGGCCGTCGCCCGCCCGGTAGCGCGGACTGCGACCGATGGCGAGCAGGGAGCTGATGCGCTCGCTGGCGACGAGGATCACGCTCCCTCCGTCCCCACCGTCTCCCCCGTCGGGGCCGCCGCGCGGGACGTACTTCTCGCGACGGAAGGAGACGATCCCGTCGCCACCGTCCCCGGCGACGACCTCGATCGTGGATTCGTCGCGGAACACGTGTCGCAGGCCGCTTCTGGCCTGGCGGGGTCGAGCTACTCGGCGCTCGCCGGGTCCACGTGGACACGGCGCCCGCTCTGGAAGCGAACCGTTCCCGGCGTCAGGGCGAAGAGCGTGTAGTCCTTGCCCAGGCCGACGTTGTGTCCGGGCTTGAAGCGCGTGCCGCACTGGCGCACGAGGATCGTCCCGGCGCTGACGAGTTGCCCGCCGAAGCGCTTCACACCACGGAACTGCGGGTTGGAGTCCCGGCCGTTCCTCGTCGAGCCCTGTCCCTTTTTGTGTGCCATGCCTGTCCTTTCCTGTCTGCCAGGATTGACCCTCAGGCCTTGATATCGGTGATCCGAACGCGCGTGTAGCGCTGACGGTGACCGCGCTTGACGCGCACGTTCTTGCGGCGCTTGAAGCGCATGGCGATGACCTTGGGGCCCTTCTCCTCGCCCAGCACCTCACCGGTGACGAGGGCGCCGTCGACGGTCGGCTTGCCAAGCACCACCTGGCCCTCGTTCTCGACCAGGAGGACCTCGTCGAAGGTGACCGAATCCCCCTGCGCGAGGTCGCGCTTGAGGTCGCAGAGGATCACGTCACCCTCGCGTACGGTGGTCTGTCGGCTGTGGTCTCGTATGACGGCGTACATGGCATTCTCCCGGCGTTCGCCCGGTGGTTGACTCTGCGCGAGGTACTCTCCCGGCTGCCCCTACCCGAAAGCCCGTCGGGCGCGAATCAAGGGGCGAAGAGTCTACGCTCCACCCCCCCCGGCGGGAAAGCCCGGGCGTGGCTAAATCTGGCCTCCAGGGCCCGCCCTCTCGCGAGGGGAGCGGGTCAGCGCTTTCTCCGGCCTCCGGGGCGCACCTCACGCCCATCCGCCCGCAGGTAGCGCAGGACGCTGTCCTCGGTCTGATCGGGGACGGCCACCAGCCGCAACTCGCGGCCGTGCTTTTCGCTCAGGTCGTCGAGAGCCTGCTTGCGCTTCTTCTTGAGGTGCTCCACGACTTCGGGGTGGGCCTTGACCTCCACCATCGAGAAGCCCTTGAGGGTCAGGGAGGCGCCCAGCCGGCGCAGGATGCCCGTGGCCCGCGAATCCACGGTCCGCACGCGGCCGAGCCCACGGCAGCGCCCGCAGTTGGTGAAGACCTTCTTGTCCATGCCGGGCCCCAGTCGCTGACGGGTCATCTCCAGCAGTCCGAACTGCGAGATGCGGCCCAGCTTGCTGCGTGCCCGATCGGTGGCGAACTGCTCGCGGAACCGGTTCTCAACCGCACGGTTGTTCCCGCTCTTCATCATGTCGATGAAGTCGATGACCAGGATCCCGCCCAGGTCGCGCAGGCGGATCTGGCGAGCGATCTCCAGAGAGGCCTCCAGGTTGGTCTTGAGGGCGACCACTTCAAAGTCGGTGCCCTTGCTGCGCGTCTTGCCGGAGTTCACATCGATGGCCACCAGCGCCTCGGCCTGATCGAGCACGATCGACCCGCCCGAGGGCAGCTCGATGCGCCGGGAGAAGATCTTCTCGAAGTCCGGCTCGATGCCGTGGGTGTGGAAGAGCGGTTTCGGCCCCTCGTGCAGCTTGATGCGATCGACCTGGTCGGGCATCAGGCGTTCGGCGAACTCGGTGATCGACTTGAACATGTCGAGATCGTCCACGATCACCGACTCGGTCTCGGGGCCGAACAGGTCGCGCACGGTCTTGATGGCGACGTCCGACTCCTGGTAGAGGGCCAGGGGCCCGCGCCCCAGGGTCAGGCGCTTGGACAGGCGCTCCCAGGCCCCGAGCAGGTAGTCGAGGTCGCGCTTGATCTCCGTCTTGGTGTACCCCATGGCGGCTGTGCGCGCGATGACGCCCATTCCCTCCGGGACCTTCAAGCCGTCCAGGATGCCCTTGAGGCGCTTGCGCTCCTTGGCGTCCTCGATCTTGCGGCTGACGCCCGTGTGGGACACCGACGGCATCAATACCAGGTGGCGGCCGGGGATCGACAGGTAGGTCGTCAGGGTCGGCCCCTTGTCGCCGATCGCGTCCTTGGTGACCTGCACGGCCACGGTCTGACCGACCTTCAGAAGATCGGTGATCGGCAGGCGCGGGCGCGCCTGGAAACGCTGCCTGCGGGCAGGCCGGCGCCCCTTCTTCTTGCGACGTGCCGGCGAGCCCTCCTCGGGCCCAGCGGACTCCTCCTCGCCATCGGCTTCCTCGTCAGCGGACCCTTCCGCGGCGGATCCCTCCTCGGTCGCGGGGTCCATCTCCCGCGAAACGGCGGGCTGGCTGCTCATCTCGTCCCACTCCTCGGGGTCGATGCTGGTCGAGAGCAGCTTGCTCAGACTCCAGCCCTCCTCTCCGTAGGCGGGCAGGACGTCCGAGGTGTGCAGGAAACCGTTGCGGCCCCTGCCGAAGTCGACGAACACGGCGCCGATCGAGGCCTCGATGTTGACCACGCGCCCGCGGTAGATGTCGCTCACCAGGGTCATCTCTGTGGCGACGGTCATCTGGAAATCGACGATGCGGCCGTCGTTCACTACCGCTACCCGCACCTCCTCGCTCGAGGAGGCATTGACCAGGATCTGGCTCGGCCCTGACGCCTTCTGCCCGCCGCCGGTGCCTGTCGCCTGTGCGATGTCGACCTCGGTGTCGCTCGCGCCGCGCCCACGGGAGCGGGAGCCGCTGCCCGATTTCCGGCGCGACGTGCCCTCGCGCGCTGTGGAGGAGGTCTTCTTGCGGGCGGTTTTCCTCCCGCCGCTCTTCTTCTTGACGGTCTTGCGCGCACGACCGCCGCCTTCCTGGCCGCCCTCGGACCCCCGAGGCATGTCCGCCAGGTCGTCCTCTTCTCCGGGGATGATCTCGATCACGGCCGGCGCGGGAGTCGCAGCAGCGCGACCGCGCCCACCGCGCGTTCCGCGCCGGCGACGGCGAGGCCGGGAGTCACCCTCAGCGGCGGGTGCGTCCTCGCCACTCTCGGACCCGGAGGTCTGCTGAGCGTCCTCCGCGACTGCTGCGCCGCTCTTGCGCCGGCGCGGACGCCGGCTGCGACGCTTGCGGCCCTCAGCACCCTCGCCCTCCTCCGAGGAGCTGGTGGTGGTGGCGGGGCGCTCCGCCGCCGGGGGCTGATCACCCTCGGCGGGCTTGCGCCGACGTCGACCTCCGCGCGAGCCCCTGCGGCGGCGCGGAGCCTTCTTAGTGGTCTCAGCGGCGCCCCCTTCCTCTCCCGAGGTGGGTGCCCGGGAATCCGTCTCGGAGGCCGTGTTCTCTCTCGAGTCGCTCGAGGAGCCGAGCCCGACGCGGGCTCCGAAGCTCGGGTCGGTCGTGGGACCCGAGTGGTCCAATTGTGTCATGTTGTTGAGATCGGCCCGCCCGGGCGGATCTGGCTTTGATTCGGGTCGCGGACCTCCCCGCGCAGCGATCGATCGATCGCGAAGCGTCGCCGCCCGTCGCTGCGCTCTGCGCGCGCGACCGGAACGGGCTTGGGGGGGAGCCCCTCACGAGATGGAAGCCCCCGACCTGGTAGTTGTGAAGGAGAGCTCCGCGAGCGAGTCGCGGGTCCCCGTGATCTTGCGAAGGGTCGAGGTGCTCAAGAGTGCACCTCGGTGAACGGTGTGGTCCGGCACCCTGGCGGGAATTCCGCCGGGATGTGCGGGCCGCGAAGCTGGCGGCGGGTCGGCCAGGCCGATCCGGGCGGGACAGGTCCCACCTCGAGCCGCGCAGGCCGTGAAGCCCAGGGCTCGACGCCCGATGTGAGGGTATGGTCGCCCATCGACCCCCGGCTTGGAACACCGAAGGGGGAAATGTCGCCGGATTCCGGCCGTGCCCCCCCCCGAAGCCCTCTGGAGGGGCCGCCGGGCAGAGCGAGAAGCCCCGGCCGGGTCAGGTCAGCCCTCGGCGCGCGGGGCGCCGTGCGCGACGCTCCGGCCCACCATGTCCTCGATCTCATCGGCCAGGGCTTCCCTGCGGCGTCCCAGCTCCTGTTGCAGGAGCAGCTCCTGGTCCTCGCGGGAGTGCACGATGGTCGGGGTCAGGAAGATCATCAGGCTGCGCCGGTCGCGGTTGTGCGACCTGTACTTGAAGAGCTCGCCCACGAGCGGGATGCGCGAGAGCAAGGGCACGCGCGACTCGCTCTCGGTGTCAGAGTCCGTGGTCAGGCCTCCGATCACCGCGGTCTGGCCGGTGTCGAGCATCATGGTGGTCACCATGGTCGAGGAGCGCGTGCGCGGCAGGGCGATCGAGCCCTCGAGGCCGGCGGCGCCGATCGTGAAGACCTCGAATCCCTGAGGCGCCAGGGCGGAATCTCCGGTGCCCGAGAGGCTGGTCTCCTTGGGGATCACCTCGAGCATGATGCGCTCGGTGCCCGGGATGATGTGCGGGGTGATCAGCAGCTGGAAGCCGACCTCGACCGGCGAGGAGCTCGCCTCCTGAATGGAGAGCTGCAGTCCGCCGGCCTGGCCTTGCTCCGACTTGGCCTCGGCGTAGCGGATCGTCTCCCCCACGAAGATGGTCGCGGGGACCCCGTCGAGGGCCACGATCTTGGGCGCCTGAATGACCTCCGAGGAGACGTCCTGCTGGAGCATGCGCAGGGTGCCGGCGAACTTGGTGAAAGAGAGGGCGCCGAAGACCGTGTCGGGGATGATCGTCGCCGCGCTGCTGTTCAGGGTGGGATCGACGAAGGGACCGACACCGTTGGGGCTGGCGATGATCATGTCTTCGAAGCCGCCCGCCCCCGGGTCGAAAGGCAGGGTGATCGGAATCTGCCCGCCCCCGAAGCTGGCCAGGGGCCCCTCGCCGCCGTAGTCGACGCCCAGGTTGAGGATGTCCTGGCTGAGGGTCGAGACGAACTTGACGTCGCAGAACACCTGCAGGGGCTCGATGTCGAGGCTGCCCAGGATGCTCTCGATCGTCTCGTGCACCTGCTGAGTGTCCCGAACAAGCACGACGTTCTGGCGCTCGATGTAGTCGAGGTCGCCGGCCTGACTGAGGGCCTTGCGCAGGGCGTTGAGTACCGTGAAGTGCTCCGCAGCGCCTCCTTGCGGCGGGGTCGCCCCGCCGACGACGAACTCCGACTCGATCTTGGGGACGTAGTTTCCGCGCGGACGCAGGTAGCGCAGCTGATAGGCCTCGGTCACGAGCTGGTCCTGGAGCACGACCGGGTCGACGACGCGCAGGACGCCGCCGCGCTCCTCCACCACGGTGTAACCGCGGGTCTTGGCGACCACCTCGAGGGCGTCGCGCCACGGAACGCCGTTGAAGCGCACGGAGATCGTGCCGACGACCTCCGGGGCGATCACGACGTTGGCCCTACCCGTGCTCGCGATCACGTCGATCACGTCGGCGATGTCGAGGTCGCGGGCCTCGTAGATCACCGGCGCCGGCTTGGTGACGAGCAGGACGCCTCCCTGGCGCTCCTCGATGACGCAGGCGATCTTCTCGGCCGCGATCTCGAGGGCGGTCCGCCAGTGGACGTCGGTGAGCTGCAGGCTGGTGACGACGGTCGTGGAGATCGAGTCATCGACGGTGTCGATGATCTCGATGTTCGCGCCGGATCGATCTCTCAGGTAGTCGACGACGTGCGCCATATCGCGCTCGACCACGTTGATGGTGACCCGCGCCTCGCGGCTGGGGACCTGCGCCAGGGCGTTCGTGGCCAGGAGTGCGAGGAAGACCGGTATGGAAGCGATGAATGTGCGCATCTCGTCTGCTTGCTGTGTGTGCGTGATTAGAAGCGGCGTGCCAGGATCACGCCTCTGAACAGAAACTCGATCTCGTCGGTCCGAATGTCCCTGATGAGCAGCTCACGACCGAGCATCTCGCCCACCTGGCGCGCGCTGCCGTTGATGAGCGCCACCGAGGGGGCCCCGGCGACGATGGCGATCATCCCGACCTCGATCTCGATCTCGTCGAACTCGAGGACGGTCCGGGCCAGGTCCGCCCTGCGGCGCAACTCGACCGCGTAGGGCTTGCGAGCCCGATCCCCCTCGATGTACTGCAACTCCTCGTCCACCAGACGGAAGGCGTCGAGCACGAGCTCGTACTCCTCGCGCTGCAGGTGGCGGTTCATGGCATCGAGCACCTCAGCGAGCTTCTCGACCGACGGCCCGCGACCGCCCTCGGTGGCCGCCAGGTCGCGCCGCAGGGCGACGAGCCCTTCCATCACCTCAAGCTCCAGCCGACGCCTGGACGGCACGTAGCGGATCGATCCTTCGGCCTCGACGCGCCGCAGGTCCTCTTCGATGTGGGCCAGCAGCTGTTCGAGGTCCGCGCGGGCCACCATCTCCTCGACCACGTTCGAGGAGGCCGCGACCGCGGTCCAGCTCTCGCGCGCCATCGCCATGCGCTCGACGAGGTCGCGCACGATGTCCATCTGCTCCTTGACCGAGAGCGCCGTCTCGCCGTCACCTCGGACGGGAACGCGCGGATCCACCCAGGGATCGCGGCGGCCGCGAGCGCCGAGGTAGTCGTAGGAGGACACGACCAGGTCACTCCGGCGGCGGTTGATCTCCCCCACCATCAGGGTCCGCTTGCGGTCGTAGCCCTCGATGCTGGCCGGGCGGAAGCTCTTCTCGCGGTCGTACACGAAGGTCTCGATGTCGAGCTGCACCTTGTGCGCGGCAAATCCGTCCGCCTCGACCTGGGTGCGGTCGGCCGCCGTGATCTTGAAGCGTGGCACGCGCATGAAGCGCGAGTGCGATTCGATCATGTCGAGGAAGTCGAGGAACTGGAAGGCGTCCGCCTCGAGGGTCAAGGTGTAGGCCACTTCGTCGAAGGCCGTCTCCTGCTTGCCGCGCGGATCGGACTTCTTCTTGAGTGCCCGGATGCGTACGTCGGAGCCCTCCGAGAAGCGCTGGAAGGTGCGCACCAGGTTGTTGACGTCGTCCTCGTCGGGGAGAATGCCCTGGATCACCTCGGCCAGCTCGCGCAGGACGATCACCTCGCGCTCGAGGGCACGCGTCCCCGAGACCAGCTTCCGGGATGTTCCGATCTCGTCGCCGAGCTGCGCCACCTGGGCGCGCGCCAGGTCGATGTGTCCGTCCTCTACATGGATCCCCGCGCCCAGACCTGCGGCGATGAGGGCCCCGCCACCCAGGACGGCGATCCAGATCTTGCGGTCCTTCACTTGCGCTCCTCGGGGTCTTGGAGTTCCAGGGAGAGCGGGAAGGCCCACACGGTGGAGGGCTCGAGCTCCTCGTCCTTGACCGACTCAGAGCCCTCCGGAGGCGCGGGCGGGTGGAAGTCGGAGATGAACGGGGAGTCCTCGATGTCCTCAAGGAAGTTCGCGACCTGGGCAAACTGATCCGAGCCGGAGTGACCGGAGGCCCGCACATTGCCGGCGCCCGAGCGCCGCCCGTCCGAGCCGTGGGAGACGTCCAGGTCGTCGAACCACACGAGGTGGCGCTCGCCGCCACCGCCGCGGTTGACGACGTTGGCGAACTCATCCAGCTTGCGGGTCCAGGAAACCCGGCTCTGGGTGATCTGAGCCAGGGTCTCCTCCCGCGATCGGAACAGCCGGCTCTCCGTATCGAGGGCGCGGTGATAGGTGACCTGAGGCCGCAGGCCGTCCAGTTCGGTCTGCAGGACGACGCGCTCGCTCTCGACCTCGGCCGCGATCCCGAAGCGGGCCCAGCCCCACCACGCGAAGAGCGAGGTGTTGATGGCGACCACGCAGGAGACCGCCACCATCAGGCGCAGGGGGGTCCGCGCGCGACTGCGGTATTCCTCGGGGAGCAGGTTGATGCGGATCATAGGGTCCTCGCCCTCGTCGCCAGGCCGACCGCGACCACCAAGGTCGAAGCCCAGGCCTCGAGTTCCTCGACGTCCACCCGTGAGGCGTCCACACGCAATCCCTCGAGCGGATTCCATGCCCGCGCACGCCGCGCGGTGGCTTGTTCGATGTATCCGGCAGCCCCCGGCGCGAGGGCTCCGCCACCCGAGAGCAGGATCTCATCGACCCTCACCCCAGAGTGGTGCTCGACATAGTCCAGGGAGAGCGAGAGCTCGCTCACCAGGTCCTCGAGCACCGGCGCGATGGCCGTGTTGACCTCGGCCTCGTGGCTCTCGCTGGCGCGCTTGATGGCCTCGGCCTCGAAGGGCTCAATGCCCAGGCGCCGCGCGACGGCCTGGGTCATGTCCTGGCCGCCGATGGCGACCTCGCGGCTGAAGCAGGTCTCGCCGCCGCACAGCACGTTGATCGAGGTGCGCGTGGCGCCGACATCCACCAGGGCCAGGGCCGAGACGGCCTCATCATCCTCCGGCGGCAGCCCGCAGAGCTCCCACGCGTTCGCGAGGGCGAACAGATCGACATCGATGGCCACGGGCGTCAGGCCGCATGAGATGACCAGCTGGACCTGTTCCTCGATTGCATCCGACTTGCAGGCCGCGAGCAGCACCGTCATGTCCTCCTGCTCCCCTTCGGATGCGCCGCCGTCGGCGGCGCCGGGGGCGGCCCGCTCCAGGGCTTGGCAGTCCATCTGGACCTGGTCCAGCTCGAACGGCAGGTGCTTGTCCGTCTCGAAGCGGATGGCCTGGCGCAGCTCCGCGTCCGACATCTTCATCATGGGCAGGTAGCGCACGACCACCGACTGGCCCGCGACGGAGGTCACGACCCGCCGGGAACGGAAGTTCCCCTCCTGGAAGACAGCGCTCACGGCATCCGCCAGGCTGCCTCCCGGGGGGATCTCAACCCTGGCGAATCCGGTGATCACGGGCTCGGGGCCCTCGAGGGTGATCTCGACCGCCTTGACGACCGAGGTTCCCAGATCCAATCCGATGACGTTTTTCGATTTGCGCAGCACTCAGGGCCCTGCCTGCTCCGTGGCCTAGTGGGAGACGCCTCGGCGCTTCCCGGAGATCGGGCAGGCGCACGAGACAGCGAGGTTCTGAGCACCCCTTCGGGCGGCGGACGCCCCAGGGTTTAGGCGCTCTGCTCGAAACCTGCTTCCACGAGCAGCGCGATGCGCTCCACGAGGTCCCCCGCACCCTCTCCTCGGGCCCGCAGGAGCAGGGTTTCCCCGCGGGCGGCGCCGAGGGTCATGAGGGTCATCACGCTCCGTCCATCGACCTCCACACCCCGGCAGGAGACGCGAAACTCGCACTCGAACTCGAGGGCGATCGAGACGACATCGTGGCAGGGCCTGGCGTGCAGGCCCTCGGTGTTCACGATGCGCACGCTGCGCTCGGCGTCGGTGCGCTCGTCCATGGCTCTCGTTTGCCTCTCCCCGGCCCGTCGCTCATCCGGCCCACGCCACGCAACACAGGCCTAGAAGTCCGTCGAGGCGCTCGGGTTCCGAGGCGGTGTGGAGGAGGTCGTCATGGTGACGAATGACCGTTCCAGCGAACTAGACGGCGGACATCTCTTTCAGGAGATCCACCAGCTCGGTCTTCGTGCGAGCACTCCCGGCGAAGCGCCGGAAGTCCGCGTCCCGCCCGAGCCGGGCGATCCAGCTCATCATCTTGAGATGGGTCTGCGGATCGTGCTGGTCCCCCGTGCGGGCCGGGCGCAGCACGGTGAAAAAGATGCTCACGGGGGCATCGTCCACGGCCGCCCATTCGAGCCCTTCGGGATGGATGGCGAGGTTGCAGGCGACCCGCTCAAGGCCGGAAATCTTGACGTGCGGGATCGCCACCGACATGCCCACGCCAGTCGAGGCCAATCGCTCGCGCTCACGCAGGGCCTCGAGGGCCTTCTCCTCGAATTCGGCGTCGAGGGTTCCGCCTCTGACGAGCTGCGTGACGATCTCGCACAGGGCCTCGTCCTTGTCGGCGGCCTTCATCTTGACGATGCAGCTCTTGGGCTTGAACAGCTTCCAGAAGTTCATGAACGCAGGGGGATCTATCGCCGGGGATGGTAGGTGGACAGGAGTGCGAGAGCCTACCACAGGTCATGGCACACGGACCTCCCCTCAGGCTGGTGAGTCCCACGCCGAACGGCGAGTCGCGACGGCTGCCAGGCGGGGGACGCTCCCTCAGGTGGTCGCCCGGTGCGGCCTGCGGCGGACGGTGGTGTGCATGTCGTGTTCGCGCTTGAGCAGGCGCGTCATGCGGGCTATGGCCTCGTCGAGGGCGCTCCCAAAGGTCTCCGTGCAGGAGTCCACCACGAGGGTCGGACCGCTGGCGGTCCGGGTGACGATCTCCACGCGGTGCTCGTCGGCCTGGCGCTCGAGCAGCGCACGAACCGAGACGGTCCCGTTGTAGTACTTCTGGAGCTGCTGGAGCCTTGCATCGACGGTTTCGCGGACGTGGGACGGGTAATCGTGGTGCAGGATCGAGACTTCCGTGTTCATGCAGACCTCTCGTCGCTCAAGGGATCCGGCCGGGGGAGCCTCCTCCCGGTCGGGGGGAAACGCCGCGCGCTCCACGGTCCCTCTTCCCCCACCAGCGCACCCCGAGGGCGTGCGGCGCGGGAGCGGTCGCGGGAGGAGCAGCGGGCGAGCAGGCGGACCCGACGGTGGGTCCAGGACGCTCGTCGCTGCCTGCGGCGAGGGGGCGAAGGTACCCCGCGGGTCGATCGTCGAGCCCGCGTTCAAGCGAGCGATTCACAGTCCACGTCGGCTTGTCGTGATCCACGAACATCGATGACCCACTCATACTCTGGACCCGATCCGCCGAAGGGTCAAGGGGTCTCGGCGCTGCGCGTCGCCCTGTCCCGCAAACGGGCCGGCGGCGAACTCGCCTTTCAGCCCCCGAACAAGCCTGGGGCGCCGCTCGGCCCGCAGTCCGCCCCGCGGAAGGTGGGTTCGGCGTAGCGCACGCGCACCAGGTAAAGGCCCACCGCCGGCGCCGTGGGCCCCGCAAGCTCCCTGCGGCCCGTCTCGAGTGCCGCTCGCACGCAATCCGGATCCAGGCGGCCGCGGCCGACGTCGATCAGCGTGCCCGCGATGATGCGCACCATGTTGTAGAGAAACCCGTCGGCCTCGATCACCAGGGCAAAGCGCTCCCGGCGGCGCACGAGGCGCAGGGCGCGCACCGTTCGCACGGTGGTCGCCCGCTCGGATCCACTGTTCGAGAAGACCCGGAAGTCGTGCTCTCCCAAGAGGCTGTTCGCGGCCCGCTTCATGGCCTCACCGTCCAGGGACTGGCAGACCCAGTGCATGGCGTCGCGCCCCAAGGGCGGCCGGAAGCGCGCGGTGGCCGTCAGGTAGGCGTAGCGCTTGCCGACAGCGTCGAAGCGCGCGTGGAATTCATCCCGGCAGGTCTCGAGGCGCCGCACGACGGCCTCCTCCGGCAGGTGGGCATTCAGGGCGTGGCGCAGGCGGTCGTCGGAGAGGCCTGTCTCGATGTGAAAGCTCGCCACCTGTCGCAGGGCGTGTACGCCGGTGTCCGTGCGCCCAGAACCGTGCACGACGACGCGCGCGCCGGTGGCGGCCGCGACGGCCTCCTCGAGGGCCTCCTGGACCGAACCGAACCCCTCCTGGCGTTGCCAGCCGTGAAAAGCACCACCGGCGTAGGAGAGCTCCGCGCGCACGTTCCGCATCGCGGACAGGATAGCCGCAGCGACAGGCCGTTGGGCAGGGCCCGGCCACGAGTTCGTCCGCTCGGCCGGCCGTGCGCCAGGGGCCCGCGCGCAATCCTCCTCAGGCGCGCCGGCGCCGGAAGGAGCTGGGGATGCCCAGCTGTCGTCGGTAGCTGGCCACGGTCCGCCGGGCCAGGACCAGCCCGCGCCCGGCGAGCTCGCGCGCGACCTCCCCATCCGAGAGGGGCTGGCGGGGGTCCTCGCCCTCGAGCACGGCGCGGACCGCGCGTGAGAGCTCATGGGTGGTCACGACGCCGTCCCTGCCAGCGGACGCCTGGAAGAGAGCGCGCAGGGGCAGGATGGCCTGGGGGGTCTGCAGGTGCTTGCCGGCGACCGCGCGACTGACGGTGCTGACCGCCAGGTCGAGGCGTTCGGCGACGTCTGCCATCGAGAGCGGCACGAGGTGTCCCGGGCCGCGATCGAGGAAGTTGACCTGGCGCTCGAGGGCCGTGCGCGCCACCCGCAGGAGGGTCTCCTCCCGCTGCCGGACGGCATCCACCAGGTCCCGCGCGCGCTCCAGGCGCGCGGCCCTCCAGCGCCGCTCCGCGGGGTCTCGCGCTCCCTCCGCAGAGGTACGCGCGGCCTCGAAGTCGACGCTCAGGGTGGGCAACTGCGAACCCTCGATGCGCAGGCTCCAGCCCTCCGGTCCAGGTTCCAGCACCAGATCAGGGGCGATCACGCGCGCGACGCTGCCGCCCTGGCCGGCCCCAGGGCGCGGATCCAGGGCACGCAGGGTGCGCAGCAGGCGCTCCAGCTCCTCGAACTCCACGTCCAGCGCGCGCGCCACCTCTTCCAGTCGCCTGGCCGCCAGGTCGTCGAGGAACTCCTCCACCAGGCGGCACAGCAGGGGATAGTCGTGCGCGGCGGGATCGAGTTGCAGGAGCAGCACCTCCACCAGATCGCGCCCGCCTATACCGCGCGGCTCGAAGCGCTGGATGGTGGCGATGGCACGGCCGAGGGCACCGATGTCGGCCCCCAGGCCCTCGGCGCGGCCGAGGTCCAGGAGCTCCTCGTCGCTGACCGCGAGGGCCCCGCGCTCGTCCAGGCTGTCGAGGCAGAGGCGGATCCAGGCCCTCTCGCGCGGGCTGCAGTCGAGAAGCACGAGCTGCTCCTCCAAGCCGGCCCGCAGTCCGTCATCGGGGGCGGGCCGGGATTCCAGCATGCGCTGGTGGCGCTCGGTGGCCTCCCAGTCCGGAGCCGACCAGGAAGCGAGCGCGGGTTCCGAACTGATGCTGAGGGCCTCGTTTTCCAGGGCCTCGTTCTCGAGGAAGCTGGCCAGATCCTCGGCCGAGAGTTGCAGGATGCGCACGGCCTGCAACATGCCGGGCCGCAGGGCCATGCACTGCTCTGCGCGTGCCTGGAGAATCTGTCGCTGGTGGGCCATCGGGCAAGACTGCCCCCCCCTATCGGCCCGAGCGCCCCCGTATCTGTGGCCCGCTCGCCGCTCAGCCCTCGCCGGAGCGCGGGCCGATGGCGCGGCGACCCGCCAGGGCGTCTTCGAGGATCCCGCGGTGGAGGTAGTCCAGGGAGCTGCCGGCGGGCAGGCCGCGGGCCAGGCGCGTGATCAGGGGCGCGGGGTCGAGAGCCGCTTCCAGGGCCTCCACGACCAGCAAGGCCGTGGCCTCGCCCTCGGCGTCGGGATCGGTGGCCAGGATCACTTCTCCGACGCTGCCCGCGCGCACGCGCTCGACCAGGTGCGCGATGCTCAAGTGGCGGGCCTCGGTACCCTCGGCCGGATTGAGCGACCCCATCAGCACGTGGTAGTGCCCCCGGTAGACGCTGGCGCGCTCCATGGCCTCCACGTGCCGCGGCTCCTCGACCACGCACAGGGTGGCGGGATCGCGTTCGGGATCGGAGCACAGGGCGCAGGGGTCGCTGTGAGCGACGTTGCAGCAGGCGGAGCAGGTGCGAGTCTCCCGCGCGGCGCGCTCGATGGCGGTCGCCAGGCTCGCCGCTTGCGGGTCGCGCAGGACGTGGAAGGCCAGGCGTTCGGCCGAGACGCGCCCGATCCCCGGGAAGCGTTCGAACGCCTCGATCAAGTCCTCGAGAGGTTCGGGATAGGCCACGGGCAGCGCGCTGATCAGAACAGGCCGGGGAGATTCAGGCCGCCGGTGATGCGCGCGAGGCGCTCCTTGCGCAGCTCCTTGGAGCGCGCGATCCCGTCACTGACGGCGGTCAGGACCAGAGCCTCGAGAGCCTTCGCGCTCTCGTCCCCCAGACCGGTCAGGGTGGGCGAGAGCTCGACGCTCAGCACCTGTCCGTCACCGTTCACCTCGACCTGCACGGCGCCGCCGCCGGCCGCACTCGTGATGACCTCCTCAAGCAGCTCGGCCTGAACGCGATCGAACTCGCGCTGCATCTGCTGAGCCTGCTTGAGCAGGTTCCCCATCTCTCCGAATGATCCAGCCATGACCCCGCGCCTCCTTCAGTTCTCGATGCGCCCGCCGAACAGGTCGGCGACCTGACCGGTGAAATCGTCCTGGTCCCCGGAGGGAACCGCCGCCACGTCCACGAGCTCTACCTCGACCGGCCGGTCGAGGAGGGCCGAGAGAGCCTGCGAGCAGCGTTTTCGATTACGGCCGTCGCTCACGAGCGCGCGCTCCCCCTCGCGCAGGTCCTCGCAGTGCACGACGGCGCGCTCCGCGGTCAACTCGACCATCCGGCCGCGACGCTCGAGGACCTCCCCCAAGGAGGGCAGGCGCTGTGCCAGGTCGGCCAGCAGGGCCTTCCAGGCCTCGGCGACGCTGGAGCGCACCGCCCTGGAAGCGGGAGCGGCGGGGGCGGAGGCGGGGGCCGGAGCGGCGGGGCGGTCGGCGCGGCCAGCCGCCGGAGTCGCCGCAGGCGAGGTGCGGGCCGGGGCCGCGGAAGGCGCGGCAGGCGCGGCAGCGCCGCCCGAGGTCCCCAGCCGGGCCTCGAGGGCCTCAAGGCGCGCGACGAGCTCGCCCATGGGCAGGGTAGCCTCGGGCCGACAGAGTTCGCAGAGGGTCAGCTCGAGAATCAGGCGCTGCTCCCCGACCACGCGCTGCGCGCGATCGCGGGCGGCCAGCAGCTCGTCGAGGAAGAGCTCGATGCGCTCGCCACCGAGGGTCTCGGCCTGGGCCGCCAGGGCGGCGCGCACCTCGGGCGGGCTGTCTATGAGGGGCATGTCGACGCCGCAATGGGTGACGAGCAGGCAGGAGCGCAAGTGAGCCAGCAGCTCGTCGAGAAGCGCGATGTCGTCGCCGCCGTCGGGCAGGGCCGCGAGGGCGCCGGCCGCGTCCGCGGCCACCAGCGCGCTGAACACCGCGCCGACGCGTTCGGGATCCGCACCCACCGAGAGGCGTGCAACGTCCTCCAGGCTCGGGCGCTCACCCGCCAGCGCCAGCAACTGATCGGTCATCGAGAGCGCGTCGCGCATGCTGCCGCGTGCACGGCGGGCGAGGGCCTCACAGACCCCCTCCCCCGGTTCGATGGACTCGCCGGCCAGGATCTCCCCCAGGCGCGAGGAGATCGTCGCCTCGGGGATGAGCGAGAGGCGCAGCACCTGACAGCGCGAGAGGATCGTGTCGAGGACCTTGTTCGGCTCGGTGGTGGCGAACACGAACTTGACGTGCGGGGGCGGCTCCTCGAGGGTCTTCAAGAGCGCGTTGAACGCCTGCTTGGAGAGCATGTGGACCTCGTCCACGATGTAGATCTTGTGCCGCGCGCGCATGGGCACGTAGGTGGCCTGATCGCGCAGGTCGCGGATGTTCTCGACCCCCGTGTGGGAGGCGGCGTCGATCTCGACGATGTCCACCTCGGAGCCGGCCTCTGCTTCCCTGCAGCGCTCGCACTCACCGCAGGGTTCCACCGTCGGCCCGCGCTCGCAGTTCAGGCCGCGGGCGAAGATGCGGGCGATGGTCGTCTTGCCCGTGCCGCGCGAGCCGCAAAGCAGGTAGGCGTGGGCGACGCGCCCCTCCTCGATCGCGCCGGTCAAGGTGCTGCAGACGACTTCCTGGCCGATGATCTCGGTGAAGCGCCGGGGCCGGTACTTGCGGGCGAGGACGAGGTAGGACATGGCGGTGGGGACAGGGCAGTCTGCGGGGTCCGCGGAGCGGCGAATCCGCCGGTGGGCCCGGCTTCCGCGCGCATGGGTCGCTGTCCTTAGGGCTGCTCCGTTCCCGGCCTGACCCGGTTCGAACCCGATCCATCGCTCGGGGCCGGGCCCATCGGCGGATTTGCCGCTGTGGCCCCGGGGTGTGAGGATACCGATCCTCCGGGCCATCCGCGAGGGCGGGCCGCTCACGGTCGCCGCGCCACGCGAAGATGGCGGAGAGGGCGGGATTCGAACCCGCGAAGCCGTTGCCGACTTACACGCTTTCCAAGCGTGCTCCTTCAGCCACTCGGACACCTCTCCTGTTCGTTGCTGTGCTTTCCTGCTCGGTCCTGGACCGCCCTGGTCCGTTCTGTACGGCCCGTACGGCGGCTCACTCGTTCTGGCGGAGAGGGAGGGATTTGAACCCCCGGTGGCTTGCACCACGCTGGTTTTCGAAACCAGTCCGTTCAGCCGCTCCGGCACCTCTCCGAGTGGCCCCGCGACCCCGTCGGGGGCCTCGCGAGGCTGTTCTCGATTCATCTCTTACTTCGAAAGAACTCCTGGAGGAGCGCTCGGGCCTCCTCGGCGCACACCCCCTCGACGACCTCGGCGGTGTGGTTCAGGCGCGGATCGGAGAGTACGGCGCCCAGGGAGACGCAGCCCCCGAACTTCGGATCGCGTACGCCCCAGACGACGCGCGCCACGCGCGCATGGGAGAGAGCACCGGCGCACATGAAGCAGGGCTCCAGGGTGGTGTAGACGACCGCTCCGGGCAGGCGCATCGCGGCGAGGGACTGGAACGCCTCGCGCAGGGCGAGCAACTCCGCGTGGGCCGTGGGATCGCACTGCTCGCGAGTCCGGTTGCGTCCTCGGCCGAGTACTTCACCGTCGAGGACGACCACCGCGCCAACGGGTACCTCATCGCCCTCCTCGGCCGCGCGCGCCTCCATGAGGGCGAGAGCCATGAAGCGCTCGTCCTGCTCTCGTGCCGCTTCTCCTTGAGTACTCACAGAGCGCTGACCGCCGCAAGCGAGGCCCCGACCTTGGGCCGGGACTTGGCTGGTACACCCCAGAGGATTTGAACCTCTAACCTCCTGATCCGTAGTCAGGTGCTCTATCCAATTGAGCTAGGGGTGCGCGAAGGGGTGGCAGGTTGTAGCCCCGGCCCCCGGTCCTGTCAAGCGGTCCGGGCCCGCGCGCGAGCCCGCCGAGGGACAGGCGCAGTGAGCGCTGGAAACCCGCGCCAGAGCGAGTATTCTGACCCCATGGCCCAGGGCAGCGAAGAACGCCACTTGATCAGCTTGCAGGACCTCGGCGATGACGCCCTGAGATCCCTCCTGCAGGCCTCCATTCGCGCCAAAGCCCAGGCGGCCCGCGGCGGACTGGAGGGCCGGACCGCCGGGATGCTCTTCTTCCGAGGTTCGCTCCGCACGCGCACCTCCTTCGAGGCTGCCGTGCATCAGCTGGGAGGCCACGGGCTAAACCTCAACGCGGCGACCGACTTCTGGGAGCTCGAGGCGCGCAGCGGCGCGGTCATGGACGGCCGCGCCCCCGAGCACATCCGCGACGCTGCGGAGGTGCTCTCGCGCTATCTCGATGTGCTCGCCATCCGCCCAGCGCTCGAGGGCCAGTCCTGGGAGACGGATCGGCGCGACGAGAGCATCCGCGCCTGGGCCGAGCACGCGCGGGTGCCGGTCATCAACATGGAGAGCGCTCTCTGGCACCCGCTCCAGGCCCTAGCGGACATGATGACCCTCTACGAGAGCCTGGGAGAGTTCGGCGGACGCCGCCTCGCGATCGTCTGGACACACTCGCCGACGCCCGCCAGCTCGGCCGTCGTGCACTCCCTGCTCACCTCGGCCGTGCGCCTGGGGATGAACGTCTCGATCGCTCACCCTCCCGGTTACGACCTGGACGGCGAGGTCCTCGGCCGCGCCCAGGCCATGGCCGAGAGCAGCGGAGCCACGATCGAGCTCGGCGCTCCGCGCGAGGAGGCCGTCGCCGGAGCACACGTCGTCTACGCCCGCTCCTGGCAGTCGATGGAGGACCACGGCAATCCCACCCTGGCCGCCAGCCGGCGCTCGCGCACGGGAAAGTGGATCATCGACGAGGCCCTGCTGGCCCGCGGGGCCGACGCGCGCCTGATGCACGCCGGTCCCGTGCGTCGAAACCTCGAGGCCACCGACGAGGTCCTCGACGGCCCCCGCAGCATGATTTACGAGCAGGCCGAGAACCGCCTGCATTCCCAGAAGGCGCTCTTGCTGAGCCTGCTGGGCAACTGAGTCTTTTCCGAGCGACGTTTTCTCCGAGCGACCACGCCTCGCGCGCGGCCAGCGCTCCTTCACCACGGACTGACACCAACCGATGGCCGACCCGGATTTCGTCCACCTGCACGTCCACTCCGAGTACAGCCTGCTCGACGGCGCCAACCGCATCCCGAGCCTGGTCGAGGCCTGCGTGGCCGATGGCCAGCGCGCCCTGGCCTTGACCGATCACGGCAACATGTTCGGCATCGTACAGCTGTACCGCGAGGCGACGCGGGCCGGCATCAAGCCCCTGCTGGGCTGCGAGATGTACATCGCGCGCCAGTCCAGGCACCTGCCCCACAGCAAGGCCAAGGGCAACGGCTACAACCACCTGACACTTCTGGCGCGTAATGAAGAGGGATTCGCCAACCTCAAGAAGCTGGCCACAGCGGCCTACCTGGAGGGGCTGCATTTCCGGCCGCGCATCGACCGAGAACTCCTGGCACAGCACACGGCGGGCATCAGCTGCCTGTCCGGTTGCCTTTCGAGCGAATTCAGCCAGCTCTGCGGGATGGGCAAGGAGTCGGAAGCCGAAGACCTGGCCATGTCCTTTCGCGACATGTTCGGTCCGGAGCACTTCTGGCTCGAACTGCAGCGCAACGGCATCGAGCTGCAGGACACGGTCAACGAGGCCATGGTGCGTATCCATGGTCGCACCGGAATTCCGATGGTCGCCACCAACGACGTCCACTACCTGCGACGCGAGGACTGCGATGCTCAGGACGTTCTACTCTGCATCAACACGCAGGCAAAGCGCGACGAGCCTGGGCGCTTCAAGTTCGACACGAACACGCTCTTCTTCGCCTCGCGCGCCGAGATGGCGGACATGTTCCGTGACCTGCCGGAGACGCTGAAGGCGACCGCCGAGGTGGCCGAGCAGATCGATTTCGAGATGAAGTTCGGCGAGTACCACCTGCCGATCTTCGCTCCGGAGAACGGGAAGACTGCTGATGAGGTGTTCGATGAACTCCTCGAAGAAGGCTTGGGCCGCCTCTACGGCCGCGACCACAGGGAGGCTCGCGAGCGGCTGGAATCCGAGAAGCGGGTGATCCGAGAGCTCGGTTTCGTCTCCTACTTCCTGATCGTCTGGGACCTGATCCGCTGGGCGCGCGACCACGACATCTCCGTGGGTCCCGGACGCGGATCGGCGGCGGGATCGATCGTCGCCTACCTGCTCGACATCACGCGCGTCTGCCCCCTGCGCTACGGGCTGCTGTTCGAGCGCTTCCTCAACAGCGCGCGCGTCTCGATGCCCGACATCGACATCGACTTCTGCAAGGACGGGCGCGAGCGGGTCCTGCAGTACACGCGCGACCGCTACGGCGAGGAGAACGTCGCCCAGATCGTCACCTTCGGGACCATGAAGTCCCGCACGGTCGTGCGGGACGTCGGGCGAGTTCTTGAGGTGCCGCTCAAGGATGTCGACCGCATCGCAAAGAATATCCCCCAGGGGCCGGGCGCGCCCAACCTCTCGGCGGCGCTCTCCAGCGATCCCGAGCTCAAAGAGTTTTCCAAGCAGCCCGAATTCTCGGAGCTCTTCGAGCTCTCCATCACCCTCGAGGGCATCACGCGCCACGTTTCCACGCACGCCGCCGGCGTCGTGATCGCCGACCGCCCCATAGCAGAGTACGTCCCCCTCGCCAAGAACGGCGACGACGTGACGACCCAGTGGCAGGCGCCCGAACTCGAGGACCTCGGCCTGCTCAAGATGGATTACCTGGGTCTGCGAACCCTGACCATCATCGACGGCACCCTCGCAAACGTCACTCGTCGGGGTGGCTCGGCGCCCGAGATCGAGACCTTGCCCCTCGACGACGCAGCGACCTTCGCCCTGCTGCTGTCGGGCGAGACTCAGGGTGTGTTCCAGCTCGAGTCGGACGGGATGCGCAAGCTGATCACGCGCCTGAAGCCCGACTGCTTCGAGGACTTGATCGCCATCCTCGCGCTCTATCGGCCCGGCCCCCTGGAATCAGGAATGGCCGACATGTTCTGCCGCCGCAAGCACGGAGAAGAGCCGATCGTCTACCCTCACCCCAGCACGGAGCAGATCCTGAAGGACACCTACGGGTGCATCGTCTACCAGGAGCAGGTGATGCTGATCTCCAACAACCTGGCCAACTTCTCGCTGAACGAGGCGGACAACCTGCGCAAGGCCATGGGCAAGAAGAAGCCCGAGATCATGGAGCGCTTCTCGACGACCTTCCTCGAGGGAGCTCAGAAGAACGGCTGTGAGCGCTCCGTTGCGCAGGATGTCTGGGACAACATGGTCAAGTTCGGAGGTTACGGCTTCAACAAGTCCCACTCGACCGCCTACGCCTTGATCAGCTACCAGACGGCGTACCTCAAGGCCCACCACCGGGCCGATTTCATGGCCGCCAACCTGACCTGCGAGATGGGCGATTCGGACAAGGTGAAGCTCCTCTGCGATGATGCGCGCGGAGCCGGTATTGCCATCCTGCCCCCCGCCATCGAGAGTTCCAACTGGGGCTTCGAGACCGAGGGCAAGGGCATCCGCTTTGGCATGGGCGCCGTGAAGGGCACCGGCTCGAAGGCCATCGAAGCGTTGGTGGACGCGCGCGAGGCGGTCGCGAACGCAGGGCTTCCCCCCACTCTCAACGAGCTGTGCCGCCAGGCGGACCCGTCGGCCGTGGGACGGGTAGCCTGGGAGGCCCTGATCAAGGCCGGCGCCTTCGACGCGGGCGGACACAATCGCGGCGCAGTCCTGCACACCCTCGGAGCCGCCCTGGCCGACGGCGCCCGTGCCGCCGAGGACCGCCGCGCCGGGCAAGGCGACCTCTTCGCACTCGCCCAGGCCACAGGCGAGGCTGTGCGCGAGGAAGCGCGAGACGGCATCGACGACCGCCAGGCCTGGGACAGCGCCGACACCTTGCGCGCGGAGTACGAGGCGATCGGCTTCTACCTCAGCGGGCATCCCCTCGAGGATCGGGCGGGATTGATGGCCATGCTCTCCACGGTGCCTACAAACGAGCTCGAACGACTCTCCGACGGCGCACAGGTGAGCCTGGCGGGGCTGATCGTCGGTCTGTCCCAGGTACTGGTCAAGACGGGCAAGCTGGCGGGGCGCAAGATGGCGCGCTTCCGCCTCGAAGACCTGCACGGGGCTGTCAATGTGATCTGCTTCCCGCGCACCTTTGAAGAGTGCGCGGGCGATCTTGAGGATGGGGCCGTGGTCGTCGCCCGAGGGAAACTCGAAACCGATGGAGAGGAGCCCACCCTGATCCTCTCGGAGCTCATGACCGTCGAAGCCGCCCTCGGTCGCTTCGAAGGCAGCGTGGTCCTGTCCCTGACACCGGAGGACACGGCGCTCCTTCCACGCATCAAGCAGATCCTCAGCGAGCACCGAGGCAAGCGTCACGTCTACCTTCAGGTCACAGGAACCGACGGCTCCGTGCGCCGCGTGCGCGCCGGCGGCGATTGCACGGTCACCATCACCGCCGAGCTCACCAGCGAGGTTGACAAGGTCTTGGGGCGCGGACGAATGAAGCTGGCGCGACTCTAGACACGATGGCTGCGATCGCAGCCATCTGCTCCTCGATACGCGGCATGCGCCCCTACCCGCAGTAGCAAGTTCCTGCGCTTACGGCGCTTGCGAGTGCATCCAATTCAGCCTGGATCAGTCACCAGGCATGCGTACCTGGGTGGACACTTGTGCGCGAGAGGTGGTGGCCTCTCTCGCGCTCGGACTACTCGCTCGCAGCAGTCTCTGCGGGGAGCGAATCTTCTTCGCTCACCGTGCGCTCGACGAACTCAAGGATCGCCCGCTCCCCGTTGTCACCCAGACGGCGACGCGAGAGCTTGAGGACCCTGCAGTAGCCCCCAGGCCGCTCCTTGAAGCGCGGGCCAAGGACGTCGAACAGCTTGTCCACCGCGTCGGTGTTCCGCAGGGCGGCGAAGGCACGTCGGCGGTTGTGGGTGTTCACCTCACCGGCGAGCGTGACGAGCTTCTCGATGTAGGGCTTGACGGCCTTGGCCTTCTGCACCGTCGTCACGATCCGCTCGTGCTCGATGAGCGAGGCCATCATGTTCCGGCGCATGGCCGTCCGATGACTGGCTGTCCGCCCTAGCTTGCTTCCGGCTACTCGATGTCGCATGGCAATCTCCGCAGTCTCTTCCTCGACAAGGAGGAGCTAGATGGTCATTCCCAGGGCCAGGCCCCGCTCTGACAGCTTGTTCTTGATCTCGGTCAAGCTGGTCTTGCCCAGGTTCTTCAGGTGCATGACCTCAGCCTCTGAGAGGGTCACGAGGTCGCCGAGAGTTCGCAAGTTCGCGCCGTCCAGGCAATTGCGGGCACGGACCGACAGCTCCAGCTCCGTGATCGAGGCCTCGAGGGTCTCCTCAAGCTCGGACGTCTGCTGGTTCTCCGCATTGAACTCGGACGTGCTGGGGTCCTCCGCGACGGGCGTCTCGTCCCGGGTGGAGTCGAAAAGCACGAAGGGGTTGAGGTGCTTGCGGTAGATCTTGGCCGCCTCGATCAGGGCCAGCTCGGGGGTCACCGTGCCATCCGTCCAGATCTCGAGCAGGAGCCGGTCGTAGTTGGTCAGCTTTCCGACCCGCGTGGCTTCGACCGCATATCGCACCCGGTGCACGGGCGAGTAGATCGAGTCCATTGGAATCAGGCCAATCTCCCCGTGCGGGTCCTTGTTGTCATCGGCTGCCACGTATCCCCGCCCGCGCTTGACCTCCATCTCGATGGTCAACTCGCGGTCCAACGTCAGGGTCGCGATGTGCAGATCGGTATTCACCACAAACGCGTCGCCTTCGCACTCGACGTCCGCGCCAGTGACCGTGCCCTTGCCGCTCTTCTGCAGTCGGCAGACGATCGACCCGGTACCCTCGTACTGGACCCTCAGCCCTTTCAGATTGAGGATGATGTCAGTCACGTCCTCATAGACCCCTTCCATCGAGTCAAACTCGTGGGAGGAGCCCTCGATTTTTACCGAAGTGATCGCGCTGCCCTCGATGGAGGACAACAGCACTCGTCGCAGACCGTTACCGATCGTGTGACCAAAGCCGCGCTCAAAGGGCTCGATAACAAATCGCCCATATTCGGCGGTCATGGTCTCCGCGTCGGGGACGACCTTGCTGGGGAGTTCGAAGTTGCGCCAACGGATTCTCATGAGTATTCCCTCGTACCGACTACTTCGAGCAGAGCTCGATGATGAGCTGTTCCTGGATCGGGTGCGGCACATCCTCGCGCCGCGGGATCCCCGTAATCTTTGATGTCATCGCCTCGCCGTTGACCTCTAGCCATGTGGGCACGGGCTGCGACTTGTTGACCTCGACGGCCTCCGCGATGAGCTTCTTCGTTCCGTCTCGCTGCGAAGGATCGATCGTGTCACCAGGCCTGACCTGGAATGACGAGATGGACACCTTCCGTCCGTTAACCCGAAAGTGGCCGTGGTTGATCAACTGCCGGGCGTGGTTTCGTGACAGGGCAAACCCGCTGGCGAGCACCACGTTGTCCAGGCGCCGCTCAAGCAGCATCAGGAGGTTCTCCCCCGTGTTGCCGCGCAGGCGCTCAGCCTCCCGGAAGTAGAGCTTGAACTGCCGCTCAAGCACGCCGTAGATGCGCTTCAGCTTTTGCTTCTCGCGCAGGCGCACGCCGTACTCGGTCACCTTGGTGCGCTTCTGCGCGTGGACCCCCGGCGGGTAGTCACGGCGCGCGAGAGCGCATTTGTCGGTAAAGCAGCGCTGTCCCTTCAGGAAGAGCTTCATGCCCTCCCGACGACAGAGCTTGCACTTGTTACCCGTGTATCGAGCCATATTGAATCAGTGAGTTGGTGGATCAGACGCGGCGCCGCTTGCGTGCGCGGCAGCCGTTGTGCGGGAGCGGGGTGACGTCCTCGATGTAGCTGACCCTCAGGCCAGCGTTGCTCAGGGCGCGAACGGCTGATTCGCGGCCGGAGCCGGCGCCCTTGACGCGCACGATGACCTCCTTGAGGCCGTGGCGCTTTGCCGCGGCGGCGGCGTTATCCGACGCTCGTTGGGCGGCGAAAGGCGTGCTCTTGCGGGTGCCCTTGAAACCCATCACCCCCGAGGAGCTGCTCGCGATGACCGCGCCAGCCTCGTCCGTGATGGTCACCAGGGTGTTGTTGAAGCTCGCCTTGATGTGAACGATCCCCTTGGAGACGTTCTTGCGCGCTTTTTTCTTTGTCTGCTTTGCCATTGCTTGGAGAGAAGGGCTTCGAGATTGCTCTCGCCTACTTCATGCCTTTCACGGACTTCTTGCCGGCCACGGTCTTCTTCGCGCCCTTCCGGCCGCGCGCGTTAGTCTTCGTTCGCTGGCCGCGGACCGGCAGCCCGCGGCGGTGCCGCAGGCCACGGTAGCTGCCTATGTCACGCAGGCGACCGATCGCCGACGCGATGTTACGTCTCAACTGCCCCTCCACCACGTAGTGCTTCTCAAGGTGGTGGGCGAGGTTTGTGATCTGTTCCTCGGTCAGGTCGCGGGCCTGCATCCCGGGATCGAACTGGAGTTCCACACAGACTTTGCTGGCGGTCCCCCGTCCGACGCCGTAGATGTACGTCATCGCGATTTCGAGGCGCTTGTCATTGGGGATGTCTACACCGACTACGCGAGGCATGATGGATTCCTGTTGCTCACTTTCCTTGGCGCTGCTTGTGACGGGGATCCGCTGAGCAAATGACCCGCAAGACACCGCGTCTGCGGACAATCTTGCAATGAGTGCACATGCGGCGGACGCTGCTTCGAACCTTCATCAACTTTTCCTTCTCTGATAGCGGCGGTCGCCGCGCGAGACGATACGGCCCTTCGTGAGGTCGTAGGGCGACATCTCGATGGTGATCTTGTCTCCGGCCATGATCCGGATGTAGTGCATTCGCATCTTGCCGCTGACGTGGGCCAGGACCTCGTGTCCCGACTCCAGCTTCGCCCTGAAGCGGGCGTTCGGGAGGGCTTCGGTGACTATGGCGTCCACCACGATCGGTTCTTCCTTCGCCATCACCCCCCCTCCTCGACATCACTGCCTTCAACGGCGCTGCGCAGGGCCCGATAGACCTCGTCGGGCCCCTGGTTGCCGTCTACCGGCTCCAGGCGCCCGTCCTGCGCGTAGTGAGTGATCACCGCCGCCGTCTGCTCGCGGTACACATACAGGCGCTCCGCGACAACCTCGGGATTGTCGTCCTCGCGTCGGTAGAGTTCGCCTCCACACTCATCGCAGACTCCCTCGACCTTGGGCGGGGAGAAGGAAGCGTGGTAGATGTGGTTGGAGTCTTCGCGGCAGAGCAGACGTCCGGCTATTCGCTCCACGAGGACCTCATCGGGAACCTCGAGGCTGGCGACGCTGGAACTCCAGCGTCCCTCGAGTCCCTGGTCCAAGGATTCGGCCTGCGAGAGGTTTCGCGGGAAACCGTCCAGCACGTATCCCTCGACGCAGTCTTCTCCATCGACGCGCACGAAGAGCATCTCGGTCACGAGTTCATCGGGCACCAGGCGGCCGGAGTCCATGTACCTCCCCGCGCGCTGCCCGAGGTCGGTGCCCTCCTCCATCTGGGTCCGGAACATGTCGCCGGTCGCCACATGGGGAACGCCCAGCTCCGCGCTCAAGCGCGTGGCCTGGGTTCCCTTTCCCGAGCCCGGAGGGCCGAGGAGGATGACGACTTGATCGATCATAGCGCTTGCGCCCTGGTTCCTCAGGCCTCCTTCTTCTTGGTCCAGCGTGGTCCGGAGCTGCCCGCCATGCCGTCGTATTCGCGCATCACCAGCTGCGCGTTGAGACGGTCCACAAGCTCAAGTGCGACACCCACGACGATCAGCACCGAGGTACCGCCGAGGAAGTAGCGCAGGTCATTGGGGATGGGCGTGTTCTTTGTCACGAAGTTCGGGTAGACCGCGACGAGCGCCAGGAAGGCCGCACCGGCGAGTGTGATGCGAGTCAGGATGTTGGTCAGGTACTCCGCGGTGCGGGCACCGGGACGAATGCCGGGAATGAACGAGCCGTGTTCGCGCAGGTTCTTGGCGATCTCGTCGGGTTGGAACATCAGGCGGTTCCAGAAGAAGCAAAATGCGAAGACCAGACTGATGTAGGTGCAGACGTACATGAAGCCGGTCTGGTCGTTGAAGATCGCCCTGAGCTGGACTAGTCCCAACCACTCGAACAACATCGTGGGAATGATGAACAGCACGGAGGCGAAGATGATCGGCATCACGCCAGCCATGTTCACCTTCAGAGGCAGGTAGTGGCGCTGGCCGCCGTAGACGCGCCGGCCGCGGGTCAGGCGCGCGTACTGGATCGGCACGCGCCGCGCCCCCTTGTGGATGAAGACCACGACGAAGATCGTCACGACCCAGATGCCGATGGTCGTGAGGACCATCTGCCAGAACTCAGGCTGACCGGCCATGCGCGCCATGGCCGAAGGAATGTTCGAGACGATGCCCGCCATGATGATCAGCGAGGCGCCGTTGCCCACGCCGTGCTCGGTGATGAGTTCACCGAGCCACATCACGAACAGTGCGCCTGCGAGCAGCGTCGAGATCACGATCAAGCCCAGGACCACCGGGCGGCCTTGCATGTAGGGCTCGACCATCTGAGGCTGCTTGAGGAAGACCCCGGTGTAGATCAGCAGGCCTTGTAGGAACGCGATCGGGACCACCGCGAGGCGCGTCCACTGGTTGATCTTCTTTTGGCCGGCCGCGCCTTCCTTCTGGACCGCCTCCAGGGTCGGAGAGACCTTGGTCAGCATCGAGAAGATGATCGAAGCGGAGATGTAGGGCATGATGCCCAGGCCAAAGATCACGGTCTGACCGATCGCGCCGCCGGAGAAGGCGCTGATCAGGCCAAAGAGCGCATTCTGGCTCATGGTTTCCATGAACTCGGCGCTCATGCCCGGAATGGGCACGTGGAAGCCCACGCGATACGCCACAAGGAGCATCAGCGTGGTGAAGATCTTCTTTCGGGTCTCCGGAACGGAGAAGAGCCTCAGGAACGAGCCTTCCACTATGAACCGGCCTCCTCATCCTCACCGTGCCCGGCCTCGGAAGGGTCGGTAGCGGGCTGTTCGGTTTCGGGTGCCGCGGCCTGTTTCGCGAGGGCCTCCCCGGCCACACGCCCTTTTGAGTCGAGTTCGATGACCTCTCCCCCGGCGGCCACGATCTTGGCGGCCGCAGAGGCGCTGAACTTCTGGGCCCGAACGGTCAGCTTGGTGGTGAGCTCCCCGTTGCCGAGGACCTTGAGCAAGGGCGTGTTGAGGCTGGTGAGACCGCGCGCGAGGATCTCGGCGATGTCGACCGTGCTGCCGTCATCGAAGGCATTCAGCGACTCCACGTTGATGACCGTGTACTCGGTTCGGAACCGTGCATTGGTGAAGCCACGCTTGGGGACACGCCTGTAGATGGGCATCTGGCCGCCCTCGAATCCCGGCCGCCGTCTGAAACCGGATCGCTGCCCCGCCCCCTTGTGGCCGCGTCCGCAGGTCTTCCCGCGGCCGCTTCCCGTGCCGCGTCCGACCCGGCGGGCCTTTGTGTAGCGCGTGCCCCTGCTGGTGACTGTCTGGAGATCCATGGTTCCGTTTCCTGGCTTGCTGCTCTCGTTAGCGGTTGATCGGAACTCCGCGCAGCTCGCTCAGCTGCTGCCTGGTGCGGAGTTGCGCGAGAGCCGCGAGAGTGGCCTTGACGAGATTGATCGGGTTGGTGGAGCCGTACGACTTGGTCAGGATGTTCGTGACGCCGGCCATCTCGCACACTGCGCGCACCGAAGAGCACGCGATGATGCCCGTGCCGGGAGAAGCCGGGAGCAATCGGATCATCGCGCCACAGAAACGGCCCGTGATCTCGTGGGGGATCGTTCCGCCCTCAGCCACCTGCACCCGTTGCAGGTGCTTGCGTCCGTCCTTGGCGGCCTTCTCGATGGCCGACGGGACCTGGCGCGCCTTCCCGAAGCCGAAGCCCACCAGTCCGTCCCGGTTGCCGACGATGGACAGGGCAGAGAAGGAGAAGCGACGGCCACCCTTCACCACTGCCGCAGAGCGGTTCACCTTGACGAGGGTCTCCGAGAGGTCGGCGAGTTCTTCGACCTCCATCGTGTCCAGGTATTCGATTTTGTGCTTCATGCTGTTCGCGGGTCTGTGGGCTCGGTGCCTCGTTAGAACTTGAGGCCGGCCTCCCGGGCGGCATCGGCGAAGGCCTTGACGCGGCCGTGGTACTTGCTTCCTCGGCGGTCGAAGACGACCTCCTCTATGCCAGCAGCCTGGGCCAGGCGCGCCATCTCGGCACCCACGACCTTGGCTTGCTCGGTCTTTGTCTTGCCCGCCAGCTCTCCCGCGAGGGCCTTTGCCGTACTGGACACTCCACACAGGGTCCGCCCAGCTCCGTCGTCGATGATCTGCCCCGAGATGTGCTTCAGGCTGCGGTTCACCGCGAGGCGCCGGCGGGTGGTCCCGCGTCGCACCTTGCGCGCTCCCGACTGACGACGTCGGAGGCGGGTCGCGTTCCTTTTCTGTGTCTTGTTCATGGTTCCCCTCGCCCCTAAACGCCGAAGCTCTTCCCGGCCTTCCGCCGAACGAACTCGTCGACGTAGCGAATGCCCTTGCCCTTGTAGGGTTCCGGAGGGCGGACGGCGCGGATCACCGCGGCCAGGTGCCCCACCGCCTGCTTGTCCGCGCCCTTGATGATGATGTGGGTGGGCTGGGGGGTCTCCACGCTGAGTCCCGTCGCGACCGCGATCTCGACCGGGTGGCAGAAGCCGATGTTAAGCACGAGGGTGTTCCCTTGAGCCTTGGCATTCCAGCCGACACCGATGATGTCGAGCTTCTTCTCGAAGCCCTTGGTGACGCCCAAGACCATGTTGTTGATGAGCGCGCGCGTCAGCCCGTGGAACGAGCGGGAATCGCGGGCGCTGCCAGATCCGTTGGTCGTGACATTGAGCTCTGCGGCCTCGATCTCAAGATCGACCTCAGGCCGCAGGTTCATGGTCAGGGTTCCGCCGGGCCCCTTTACGATGGCGGTCCGGCCAGCTCCAAGTTCGACGGTCACTCCGCCCGGGACGGGGATGGGTTGTTTTCCGATGCGCGACATTGGATCAGGTGAGCCTGCAGAGGATCTCGCCTCCGACGTTGAGTTCGCGGGCCTTGCGATCGGAAAGCACGCCTTGAGGCGTCGATAGGATCTGGATGCCAAGTCCGCGCAGGACGGGGCGCAGTTCCTTCGCGCTGGAGTAGACACGGCAGCCGGGTTTGCTGACCCGATCGATGCTGCGGATCACGTGCTCGCCTTCGGGGCCATACTTGAGCGTCACGCGTATGTTGCTTTGAGGCTTACCCTCCACTACCTCGTAGCCCGCGATGAACCCTTCCGTGCGGAGGACCTCAGCCAGGCCGACCTTCAGGCGCGAAGCCGGGATGCGGACGGTCTTGTTGTGGATCGCATTCGCATTGCGGATGCGAGTGAGCATGTCGGCGATGGGGTCGGTCATCATGGCTGAATCCTCCCTACCAGGACGCCTTGCGCATGCCGGGGATCTCCCCCAAGAGCGCGCGCTCGCGCAGGCAGATGCGGCAGATCTGGAACTTGCGATAGACGGCGCGCGAGCGGCCACACATGGCACACCGCGAGTACGCGCGCACCTTGAACTTGGGCTTTCGCCGGTTCTTGACGATCAGTGAGGTCTTGGCCATGAATTAGTTTTCCTCTTCCGTGCGGAAGGGCATTCCAAGTCTCTTGAGCAGCGCGTGTCCCTGCTCGTCGCTGGATGCCGTCGTCACGAACGTGATGTCCATCCCCTGCTGGAATTCGATGCGGTCGAACTCGATCTCGGGGAAGATCGATTGCTCGGAGACTCCGAGGGTGTAGTTGCCGCGGCCGTCCAGCTTGCTCTTGACACCGCGGAAGTCGCGAATACGAGGCAGGGCGACGGTGAGCAGGCGGTCGGCGAACTCCCACATCCGGTCCCCGCGCAGGGTGACCGCGCAGGCGATCGGCATCCCCTCGCGCAGCTTGAAGCCCGAGATGGCCTTGCGCGAGAGACGGATGGTCGGCTTCTGGCCGGTGATGCTAGCCAGATCCTTGGCTGCGGACTCGACCTTGCTCTTGTTCTCCACAGCGCCCTTCACGCCCATGTTCACGACGATCTTCTCGAGTCGCGGCAAGGCCAGGTCGTTGCCGATACTGAACTGCTCCTTCAGGCCCGAGCAGACCTCGCTGACGTACTTCTCCTTGAGGCGCGGAGGACCGGCTTGGGTGGCGTCGTCCGCCACGGCTTCGACCTTCTTGCCTGACTTTTTCTTCTTATCGGAGGCCATGACTCAGCTCTCTCCCCCAGGACGACGGCGCACGCCCTTTCCGGCGTCCGCGTCGTAGTACATGACGTTGCTGACGTGGATCGGAAACTCCAGCTGCACCCGCTCCCCTTGAGGGCTCTGCTGGGTCGGCTTGCGATGTTTCCAGCGAATGTTGACGCCATCGACGATCACTCGATCACGCTTGCGGTCCAGCGCCCTCACCTCGCCTGTCTTGCCCTTGTCGTTTCCCGACACGACGATCACGTGGTCACCTCTGCGTACGTGCATCAGACGACCTCCTGAGCGAGGCTGATGATCTTCATGTAGTTCCGTTCGCGCAGTTCGCGGGCCACCGCGCCGAAGATGCGGGTCCCCCGGGGGTTCCCGTCGGCGTCGAGCACCACGATCGCGTTGTGGTCGAAGCGTACGTAGGAGCCGTCCTTGCGACGAGTGTTCTTGCGCACACGAACGATGACGCCCTTGATGATCGTCCCGGTCTTCAACTCCGAGCCCGCAATCGCTTTCTTGACCGTGGCGACGACAATGTCGCCCAGGGAGGCGTAGCGCCGGTGAGTACCGCCCAGGACCTTGATGACCTGAACGCGCTTGGCCCCGGTGTTGTCCGCGACATCGAGGAAGGTCTGCATCTGGATCATGCGTCAGCCTCCCCGACGATGCTGGCCTTGCGAATCACTCGCTCGAGGCGCCAGCGCTTGGTCTTGCTCACGGGCCGCGTCTCGATGATCTCGACAACATCGCCTGTCCCCGCCTCTCCGGAGGCGTCGTGGGCGGTGTACTTCTTGTGGCGGCGGATGTACTTCAGGTACCGCGGATGCTGGGCCATGCGCTCCACGCGGACGACGATCGTCGCGTCCATCTTGTCGCTAACGACCGTCCCCTGAAGGGCCCTGCGCTTGTTTCTGCTGCTCATCCCTGCGGTCTCCATGGCTAGCGAGGCTCCTGTCCGCGCACTCCGGTCGCGCGCTCATGCAAGATGGTCTGCGCCCGCGCGATGGCCCTGCGGAGGACGCGAATGCGAGCCGGGTTTCCGATGTTCTCCATGCTGGCCTTCATGCGCAGGTCGAACAGCTCTCTCTTCATCTGCTCCAGCTCGTACTCAAGCTCGGAGTCAGTCTTTCCGCGTACTTCGTCGATGTTCATGGCAGCTTCGCGCTCGTCAGTTGGTGGGGAGGCGCCGGACCATCTTGACCTTGACCGGCATCTTGTGAGCGACGCGCTTGAATGCCAGCTTGGCGACTTCCTCGTTGACGCCGCCCAGCTCAAGCATGACCGTTCCAGGCTTCACCTCGGCGGCCCAGTAGTCGACTTCGCCCTTGCCCTTGCCCATGCGCGTCTCGGCCGGCTTGGCGGAGATCGGCTTGTGGGGGAAGATCCGGATCCAGATCTTTGCGTTGCCGTCGGTCGCACGGTTGGCGGCGACCCGGCCGGCCTCAAGGTGCCGTCCACTGATCCACCCGTAGTCCAGGGACATCAGGCCATACTCGCCGAAGGAAACGCGGTTCCCGCGCGTGGCCTGGCCCTTCATCTTGCCTCTATGCGCCTTCCGGTACTTGGTCCGCTTGGGCATCATCGCCATGGCGTTAACGCTCCCTCCGGGGGCGAGAGTCGCCCCTACCGCGGCCGAAGCGCGGGCGGTCCGCGCCCGCCGTCATGCTCTGCTGCTGGCGGAAATCGATGAACTTGCCGCGTTCGATGTCCCCCTTGTAGATCCAGACCTTCACGCCGATGATCCCGTAGGAGGTACAAGCGCGGGCCGTTCCGTAGTCCACATGGGCCTGCAGGGTCGAGAGCGGCACGCGGCCCTCCCGCTCCTTGTTGCGCCGGGCCATCTCCGCGCCGCCCAGGCGGCCGGCGACCTCGACCTTCACGCCCTGGGCGCCGGACTGCATGGTCGTCTGGATCGCGCGCTTGATGGCGCGCCGGAAGTTCATCCGCTTCTCCAGGGCTTCGGCGACGACCTCGGCCACCAGCTTCGCCTCCAGCTCGGGGCGCTTGACCTCGTGCAAGGTCAGGTGGCACTCGGTGCCGGTGATCGCCTGCAGTTCCTTCTTGAGCTGCTCCACACGCACGCCCTTGCGGCCCACAAGGACGCCGGGCCGAGCCGAGTAGATGATCACGCTGATCGACTCACCTGAGCGCTCGATCTCGATACGAGGGATTCCCGCCGAGGAAAACTCCTTGTTGATGTGGTCTCGGATCGCCTTGTCCTGGAGCAACAGGCGACCGAAATCTTTCTTGTTCGCGTACCAGCGCGAGCGCCAGGGCTCGATGGTCCCGATGCGGTAGCCGGTGGGATGTACCTTCTGACCCATGTGATCTCTATTCCTCGCCTTCGGACGAGACCTCGTCCGTATCGGGTGCTTGCTGCGCGGCATCTCCCTGGAGCTGCTCGCATACCGTCACGGTCAAGTGACTGGTTTTCTTTGCAAAGGGCATCGCTCGCCCCTGGGGGCCGGCGCGCCAGCGCAGGCGGTTTTGAAGCATGGGACCATCGTCCGCTCGGCAGTCACAGATGGTGAGCCTGTTCAGGTTCACCTCTTCTGACTGACTTGCGTTCGCCATCGCCGAGCGCAGCAACTTCAGGTAGAAGTGGCCAGCGCGCTTGGGGGAGAACTCGAGCAGTTCGATCGCCTCGTTGGCCGACCGGCCGCGGATCTGGTCCGCGATGAGCCGCGCCTTGCGCGCCGTAAGGCGCGCGTAACGATGCCGCGCGGTGTAACGTGCAGCGCCTTGAAGAGCATTCGCGTCCATCGTGTCGCGGGGTGCGTCGCCCTAACGGGACGTCCTCATCCCCTCCTTCTTGTTCGTGTGGCCACGGAAGGTGCGCGTGGGCGCGAACTCTCCCAGCTTGTGGCCGACCATGTCCTCGGTCACGAAGACCTTGATGTGCTTGTTGCCGTTGTGGACAAGAAACGTGTACCCAACGAAGTCCGGCGGGATGGTGGACGCTCTGGCCCAGGTCCGGACCGGTTCCCGGCTCCCGATATCCGCCAGGCGCGCCACCTTGGCGGCTAGCTTGACGTCGATGAACGGGCCCTTCTTGATGCTGCGACCCATCTACGCTCGTCTCTCTCTCTGCCGAGTCACCGGCTGCCAAGTCACCGTTTTCCGGATCATTCTGTGGTCTGAGTGCATCATGCCTACCTGCCCTTCTTGCGACGACGGATGATGAACTTGTCGGTCGGGTTCTGAGAACGACGTGTCCTGCCCCCTTTTGAGAGCACGGCTGTCGGCCCGCAGGGATGCCGTCCACCGGCGGTGCGGCCCTCGCCGCCGCCCATCGGGTGGTCGACGGGATTCATGGCAGTACCGCGCACCTTCGGGCGGCGCCCCATGTGACGGCGTCGCCCAGCCTTGCCGAGCTTGACGTTCTGGTGATCGCTGTTGCCGATCCGACCGATCGTCGCCTTGCAGGTGATGTGGATGCGGCGCAGCTCGCCCGAAGGAAGCTGCACGACCGCGTAGTCACCTTCGCGGGCCATCAGCTGCGCGTAACTTCCCGCTGAACGACATATCTGTCCGCCTCGCCCAGGCTTGAGTTCCACGTTGTGAATGTGGAGGCCGAGGGGGATGTGTGCGAGACGCAGAGCGTTCCCGGGCAGGGACTCCGCCTCGGGGCCCGAGGTGACCACCTGGCCCACGCTCATGCCGAGGGGCGCGATGATGTAGCGCTTCTCGCCATCCGCGTAGTACAGCAAGGCGATGTTCGCCGAACGGTTCGGGTCGTACTCGATCGAGCGCACCGTGGCCGGAACGCCATCCTTGTTGCGCTTGAAGTCGATCAGGCGGTAGCGACGCTTGTGGCCGCCTCCCCGTCGCCGACAGGTGATACGACCGTGATTGTTCCGCCCGCCCGTCTTCTTGAGGGGCCGCAACAGCGTCTTCTCGGGCTTCACCCCGGTCAGCTCCTCGAAGTCGAGGACGCTGCCGTGGCGACGGCCGGCGGAGGTCGGTTTGTATTTCTTGATGCCCACGATGTTCGTCCTGTAGTGCGGTCCTAGAACGCGTCGATGGTGTGGCCCTCGGCGAGGGTGATCATCGCCTTCTTCCACGGCTTGGTCGTACCGGTCGTGTATCCGCGCCGGCGCCACTTACCACGCATCCGCAGGGTGTTCACCGCGACCACCTTGACCTCGAAGAGCTTCTCGACGGCCTTGCGGATCTCGATCTTGTTGGCGTCCGTGGGAACGGCGAAGTGGTACGCATTCCGGCGACCGGAGTCATCGGCAGCCTTCTCGGTGATCACCTGGCGCTTGATGATCCGGTACATCCGCTCGGGCGTGGTCATCAGGATCCCCCCTCTGCGGTGGCAGTCGGGAGGCCAACGCGTCCTGCGAGGGCCTCGAGGACTCCGGCCTGGGTCACGATCAATCCACCGGCCACGACGTCGTACGCGCACAGCTCCTCGGCGATGCGAATGGTGACGCCGGGGAAGTTGCGGAACGACTTCCAGACCAGCTCGTCGCGCTCACCGAGGACCAGGGTCATGCGGCGCGGCGTCCCCAGATCAGAGATCACCTTGCGCGCGGAGCGGGCCGAAGGCGCGGAGAACGAGCCCAGGTCGGCAACGCAGACCTCGTCGTCCTTCAACTTTCCGACGAGCGCCGTGCGCAGGGCCACGCGGCGCGCCTTGGCCGGCATGTGGTAGGAGTAGTCCCGGCGGTGCGGGCCGAAGACAACACCCCCGCCGCGCCAGATGGGCGACTTGCAGTCGCCTGCGCGTGCCCGGCCGGTGTGCTTCTGGCGGTAGGGCTTCTTGTTGGTGCCGCGCACCTCCGAGCGTCCGCGCACGTTCGTCGTGCCCTGGCGCTGGTTGGCCTGGTGCATGGTGACGGCGTCCTTCAACGTCCGGTAGAGGACCTTGTCGCCAAAGGGCGCCTCGTCGATCTCGACCACGCCCAGGCTTCCAGACTTGTAGCTCTTGACCTGCATCCCTCTCAGCCCTTCTTCTTCACGATCCCTGTACGGGCCGTCCGTACCTGGACAAAACCGTTGGGCGGCCCGGGCACGGCGCCCTTGAGGAACAGCAGGTTCTTGTCGCTATCGACGCGCATGATCGTCAGGTTCTTCGTTGTGCGACGTCTGGCGCCCATGTGGCCGGACATGCGCTTGCCCTTGAAGACGCGCGCCGGATAGGCAGAGCAACCGATCGATCCCGGTTGGCGCACGTTCATGCAGCCATGGGTCTCGGAGCCGCGCGAGAAGCCGTGGCGCTTGATGGTGCCCGCAAATCCGCGGCCCTTGCTGGTTCCGGTCACGTCCACCAGATCGCCCGGTTCGAAGGATTCGACCGTCACCGACTCGCCGACCTCGGTCGACGCGGCGGCCGTCAGGCGCTCCTCGCGCAGAAAGCGCTTGGGGCTGACGCCGGTCTTCTTGAACAGGCCGCTGCGCGGCTTGGAGACCAGCCTGTCGGGCACGTCTTCGAAACCGAGCTGAACGGCGGCGTACCCGTCCTGCTCATGCGTGCGGACTTGAGTCACCACGCACGGACCGGCCTCGACCACGGTCACGCCAGTGACCGTGCCGTCCTCAGCGAAGAGCTGAGTCATGCCTTTCTTGCGTCCCAGGATCAGCGTCATGATTCCTAAAACAGGGAGGGTCCGGTTCGACCAGGTGTGCGCATCAGCTGCGCGCTCGACGCCTGGCCACGCGGATTCGGAGTTGTGGTTGGGTGAGACACCGCCGCCCGTGGGTCACGAGACCTCGGGGCAGAGCGCTGCCGTGTGTACAAAGTGAAGTTCTGGCGTGGGGCGAAGGGGTCGCCGTGTCCGACGCGGCGCCAGGGGCGCCGCGCTCGAGGCTCAGGCCTTGATACGGATATCCACGCCTGCGGGCATGTTCAGACTGGACAGGGAGTCCACTGTCTGACTGGTGGGTTCGGAAATGTAGATGATCCGCTTGTGGGTGCGGATCTCGAACTGCTCCCGGGACTTCTTGTCGATGAACGGGGAGCGAAGGACTGTGTAGCGCTCTATCCGGGTGGGCAGAGGGATGGGGCCGGCAACGCGCGCACCGGTCCTCTTGGCCGTGTCGACGATGTCGACACAGGACTGGTCGAGGGCCTCGTGGTCGTAGGCCTCCATGCGGATCTGGATCTTGTCCTTCATCTGTTAGCAGTCGGATGGCAGGGCCCCACCGCCTTCCACACCCGAACGCGTTCGGGTGCCAGGAGCCGGTCAGGTTGCCTCTGGTTGGCGCCGCACTTCCGGGCGCCGCTCTGTTCGGTGCCGCTCCGGCGCTGGGGAGAACCGGAGCGAGACATCCCTTCGCAGCCGTTTCCGCCGGCCGTGCTGGCCGTTGGGGAGCGTTGGAGGGCCGAGTAAAATAGGCACTGAGGGGGGTAGCGTCAACAGGGACGGCCAGCAAGTTCGATTCAGACCCTCTCTGGGGGACGCAGCCCCCCGGACGACACCGCCAGGAGGGTGCCGGGGCGGTGCCCCGGACACTCCGCAGTGCGGCTCCGGGGGTACTCAGGGCCACTTCTTCGCACTGACAGGTGGGTCATGATGCGCTGCCCTGCCGAGCCCGCCCGCGCTCCGGCGCCAGGGGGGGGGCTGCGCTGAATGCGGGATCCGGACTAGCTCCAGACCAGGCCGCGAGCGGCCAGGTCGCGCTCCGCCACCGGCCGGTAGCCGTGGGGCGTCATGCTGAATCCGGCACGGCCCTGGGAAAGGGAGCGAACCACAGTCGAGTAGCCAAACATGGCCGCGAGGGGCACACGGCCCTCGATGCGACACGAGGTCTCCACGGCGACCACCTCTGAGAGCTCGGCGTCGCGGGCGTTCAGGTCAGCGATGATGCCGCTGGAGAACTCTCCCGGCGTCTGGATTTCGAAGGCCATCATCGGCTCCTCGAGGGCGCACTCGGCGCCGGCCATGGCCTGGCGCAGGGCGGCCACCGCGGCCTGGGCGAAGGCCACGTCGCTGATCTTCCCCTCGCGTACTTCCACCGATCCGATCTGGATGGCGGCGCGCACGAGGGGATAGCCGAAGCGCGGTCCGACCTGGGCCTCCAGTATCAGGGCCTCCTCCACCGTCTCGCGGACGGGCACGGGCAGGAGGCAGTCGGGAGCGAGGTCGATGTTCGGCGCGAGCCCTCCGGATGAAGGGGCGAGGGAGAGTTCGATCACGGCGAAGACTTCCTTCCCTCCCAGGACGCGATCGACCACTCCGCGGCCAGTGGCCCCGGAGAGGACCGTCTCCCTGTAAGCAACGCGCGGCTGACCCACCCGCGGCGAGAGGCCGAATTCGGCCTGCATGCGGTGCTGCACGACCTCCAGGTGCAACTCCCCCATTCCCGCGATCGTCCACTGGCCCGAGTCCACGTCCTCCCGCACGTGCAGGCTGGGGTCCTCGTGACCCAGGCGCTCGAGAGCTTGGCGCAGGCGATCTCGTTCGACTCCGCTCGCTGGCTCGACCACGCGCGTGATGACCGGTTCGGGAAACTCAAGGGCCTCGAGCAGAATCGGCGCCTCGCGCGCGCAAAGGGTGTCACCGGTGCCGGTCCACTTCAGGCCCGTGACAGCCACGATGTCGCCCGCTCCGGCGCTCTCGAGGGACTCGCTGGCCTCGGAGTGCATGCGCAGGATACGGGCCGCTCGCTCCTTCTTTCCGGCGCGCGGATTGAGCAGCGCCTGCCCGGCGGCGAGCTTGCCCGAGTAGATGCGAAGGAAGGTCAGATCCCCATGGGGACCCGTGTGCAGTTTGAACGCGAGGGCGGAGAAGGGCTCATCCGTCGACGGCCGGCGCGTCTGATGCGCGAGGGAGTCGGGCTCCACCCCTTCCACCGGCGGGACCTCGAGCGGCGAGGGCAGGTAGTCGACCACGGCGTCGAGGAGCGGCTGGACGCCGAGGTTGCGCAGGGCGGCGCCGCACAGCACGGGGACCAGGGTGCGGGCCAGGACGCGCGCCTTGAGGGCGCGCACCAGCAGTTCGACCGACGGTTCGCGCTCCTCCAGCACGCAGGCGAGCACCTCCTCGCATTCCTCCGCGAGGGCATCGATCAGCTCCGAGCGCAGCACGCCGATCTCATCGGCAGCCTCGGCGGGCGGGTCCACAACATCGGGCACGCGACCCTCGCGGTCGGAGTGGTAACGGACAGCGCGACCCGTGATCAGGTCCACGATCAGCCGCGGCTCGCCCCTCAGTTCGAGGGGCAGCTGGACGGGAATGCCGGGCGCACCCAGGCGCTCCTGCATCGTGGCCACGGCCGCGAGGTAGTCAGCGCCCGGGCGGTCGCACTTGTTGACGAAGGCGATCGCCGGAACGTCGTGCCGGTCCATCTGCCGCCAGACGGTCTCCGATTGGGCCTGCACTCCCGTCACGGCATCCAGGACGAGGATCGCGCCGTCGAGCACGCGCATACAGCGCTCGACCTCCACGGTGAAGTCCACATGCCCGGGGGTGTCGATCAGGTTCAGGGCGTGGTCCCGCCAGGGAACGCGCGTGGCAGCCGCGGTGATGGTGATCCCGCGCTCGCGCTCTTCCGCCATCCAGTCCATGACGGCCGTGCCCTCGTCGACCTGACCGATGCGGTGCTCGACGCCGCTGTAGAACAGCATGCGCTCGGAGACAGTGGTCTTCCCGGCGTCGATGTGGGCAGCGATGCCGAAGTTGCGGACTCGATCGAGGCCCATGGTGGGCAGAGAGTAGCTCCTGAGCGGGTCGGTATCAGCGGCCAGCCAGCTCGGGGTTCGCCGCCAGGAACTCCCCGGCCCACAGATAGCCGCTCAGAATGCCTCGGGTGGGTCTGCCGAGCAGGACCAGAGCTGCGTAGAGAGCCTCGATCGAGGCCAGGCCACGCGCGGGGTCCTCGAAGGTACGGCTGCGGCGCGGGTAGGCGGTGGTGAGCTCCGGCAGACTGCGCCGGGGTGGGTCGCCATCGACGGTGATGAGCAGGCTGTCGAGCCTGCGCCAGGAGCAGTCCACCAGCAGCAGGCCGCGGCCCCCGTCAGCGGCCGACAGGGGCTCCCCATCGGGGTGTAGCAGCACCCGCTCGCCCGCCTCGATGTGCTTGTCGCGATGATAGGCGACGAACCTCACCCCCGGTTTCCCGCGCAGGGGCGTCAGCGAACACTTGCGAGTCGACTCTCGCGGATCCCTCAGGATCAGGACGTCGCTCGGGGCAGTCGGCATGACGCTCGGGCGTTCCGGGCGACCGGCCGGCCATGGGCGGGGCGGATACGGACTACGCGTAGTGCGCGTAGGCCTTGTTCGCCTCGGCCATCTTGTGGATGTTTTCCTTCCAATGGACCGACGCTCCAGTGCCGTTGTATGCGTCGATCAGTTCTTCTGCCAGGCGCTGTGCCATGGGCTTGCCCTTCTTCTTGCGGGCGTTGTCCACGACCCAGCGAATCGCAAGGGTCTCCTGGCGCCCGCGCTTGACCTCGCGCGGGACCTGGTAGTTCGCGCCACCCACACGCTTCGAGCGCACCTCCACAGTGGGGCGGGCGTTCTCGATGGCCTTCGTGAAGATCTCCTCGGTCTCCTCGACCTCGGGGAGTTTCTTCGCTGCGATGTCCAGGGCATCGTAGAAGATCTTCTGGGCCGTGCTCTTCTTGCCGTCGAGCATGATCTTGTTGATCAGCTTGGACGCCAGCATCGACCCGAACCTGGGATCCGGCTTAATGAAGACGGCGGTGGACTTGTAGTTGCGCGGCATGACAGGAGGCTACTTCTTGGGACGCTTGGTTCCGTACTTGGAACGGCTCTTGCTGCGGTCTTCGACACCGCCCGTATCGAGCGTGCCGCGCAGGATGTGATATCGAACGCCGGGAAGGTCTCGAACACGGCCACCGCGCACGAGCACGACCGAGTGCTCCTGGAGATTGTGACCTTCACCCGGAATGTAGGCGGTGATCTCCTTGCCGTTGGACAGGCGCACCCGCGCGATCTTGCGCAGGGCGGAGTTCGGCTTCTTCGGCGTCTGGGTCTTGACCTGCAGACACACGCCCCGCTTCTGGGGGCACGACTCCAGCACGGGAGAATTCGAGCGCTTGGTCGCCTTCTTGCGGCCCTTGCGGATCAGCTGGTTGATGGTCGGCATGAGGTCTGGATTGGTTCAGCGTGAGTCCCCCTCACAGGGGGAGCGCCGCCCGAAAAATGGGGCAGCATTGTGTGGAGCGAAGGCCCGTCCGTCAAGCATTCTGGGCAGCCAGCGCCGGTCACGGGGGTGCCATGGACGAGTTCCGGATTCACGAGCTCTCTTCGGTGCTCGCCTCCTCGATCGGTTCGGGCTTTTCGCTGGCCAGCGTCTCGGGGGACGCTTCGGGCTCGGGTGCCGCTTCGGGCTCGGGTGCCGCTTCGGGCTCGGGCGTTGTGCCGGGAGCGGGCTCGGGCACGATACCCACGGGGAGCTCCGCCAGGACCTCGGTCACCGCCGCGGCATCCGAAGCCGAAGCCGTGGCGGCGACCTCCTCGATGACTGCTGTGGCCGCTCCCCCGCTGACGGCGGCCAGGGCCGCGACGCCAGTCTCATCGCTGTGCGCGAGGTTACCCGAGAAGAGCGCTTCCATGTCGGCATCCATGGCCGCCGGCGAGAAGCCGGAGCCGGTGCCGATCTCTCCGAAGTCGATGTTCTTCTTTACCCGCGTCCGATAGTGGTCGCGGAAGCCCGTTCCGGTCGGAACCATGTGGCCCAGGATGACGTTCTCCTTGAGACCCACGAGGAAGTCCTCCCGGCCGGCGATGGCCGCCTCGGTCAGAACCTTCGTCGTCTCCTGGAAACTCGCCGCGGAGATGAACGAATCCGAGGACAGGGACGCCTTGGTAATCCCGAGCAGCAGCGTCGTGCCGATGGCGGGCTTCTTGCGGTCCTTCCGCATGCCCTCGTTCTCGCGGCGGAACAGGAACTTGTCCACGGTGGCCCCGGGCAGGAAGTCCGAGTCGCCCGATTCCTTGACCTCCACTTTGCGCACCATCTGGCCCATGATGATCTCGACGTGCTTGTCGTCGATCGTCACGCCCTGTGAGCGGTACACGTTCTGGATCTCGTGCAGGAGGTAGCCCAACAGCTCCTCCTCTCCACGGATGCGCAGGATGTCCTGGGGATGGACCGGGCCGTCGACCAGCGGCTCGCCGGCCTGGACCTCGTCCCCCTTGTGGACGCGCAGGTGTTTGCCCTGGGGAACGGCGTGCTCCTGCTCCTGAATGACAGTCCCGTCCTCATCTAGGGCGCGCACGATGATCGTGCGCTTGCCGCGCTTCTTGTCCCCCAGTTCGACGATGCCGTCGATCTCGGCGATCACGGCCGGATCCTTGGGCTGACGGGCTTCGAACAGCTCCGTCACGCGCGGCAGACCGCCGGTGATGTCCTGGGTACCGGTCGCCGCGCGAGCAGTCTTGGCGATGATCTCGCCCGCGCTGATCTCCTCGCCGTCCTCGACCTCGACGTAGGCGCGCTCGGGGATTGGATAGAGGGCGAGCGGGTCACCGGTCTTCTTGTCTTCGATCACGAGCTGCGGGTGCAGATCGCCTTTGTGCTCGCTGACTTGGCGGCGCGAGACGCCGCGGCGGGAGTCCTTCTCCAGCTTGAGCGTCTTGCCTACGAGCAGGTCCTCGTAGCGCACGATGCCGGCACACTCGGCCAGGATCGGCACATTGTGCGGATCCCAGGTGCAGAGCACACTGCCGGCCTTGACCGCCTCGCCTTCCTTGATCCGGAGCACGGCGCCGGGAGGGATCGCATAGCGGTCGAGCTCTCGCTCGCGGTCGTCGAGGACCATCACCTCGCCGTTGCGCGAAAGAACGACCATCTCCTTGTCCTTGTTGCGGACGACCTTGAGGTTGGAGCCGAACTGCGTCGTCCCGTCGCGCTTGATCTTGCGCTCGGAATCCTCCACCGACCTGCTTGCGGTACCTCCGATGTGGAAGGTTCGCATGGTGAGCTGAGTACCCGGCTCACCGATCGATTGGGCTGCGATGATCCCGACGGCGAGGCCGCGTTCGGCCAGGCTGCCGCGCGAGAGGTCCATGCCGTAGCAGCGAGCGCAGACTCCCAGGGGAGCCTCGCACGCCAGCGGACCGCGAATCTTGATACGTTCGTGCCCCAGGCCCTCGATGCGGGTAGCGACCTCCTCGGTGATCAACTCGCTCTCGCGCACGATCACGTCGTCGTTGACCGGGTCCACGATCGTGTCCCTGGCGATGCGACCGGTGATCCCCTGGGCCAGGGAAACGGCCACCTTGTCGCCCTTGTAGACGACCGACTTGACCACCCCGTTGGGCGTTCCGCAGTCCTCCATGGTGATGACCACGTTCTGCGCGACATCGGTCAATTTACGCGTCAAGTAGCCGGCATCGGCCGTCTTGAGGGCCGTATCAGCCAGTCCCTTGCGTGCGCCGTGGGTGGACGAGAAGTATTCGAGCACCTTCAGACCCTCGCGGAAGTTGGCCTTGATTGGCGTCTCGATGATCTTGCCCGAAGGCTTGGCCATCAGGCCGCGCATTCCGCCGAGCTGGCGCACCTGGTCGATCGAGCCACGGGCTCCGGAGGCGACCATGCAGTAGATCGGGTTGACGTAGCGCTCACCGCTGGTGAAGTCCGCGCGGAGGACTTCCATCAGCGCGTCGCCCACTTCCTCCCGCGCATGGGTCCAGAGGTCCACGATCTTGAGGTAGCGCTCACCCTCGGTGATCACGCCCTTGTTGAATGCCTTCTCAACCTTCTCGACCTTGGCCTCGGTGGCGACGAGGGTCTCGGCCTTGCTTTCGGGGATCCGGATGTCGTTCTTTGCGAAGGACATCCCGGCCCGAGTCGCGGACTTGAACCCCAGGTCCTTCAGGTTGTCGAGCAGCGTCAGCGTCGCGTCCCTGCCGAGCAGGCGGTGGCAGTCGGAAATAAGCCCCTTCACCCCGCCCTTGCTGAGTTCGTAGTTATAGAAGGGCATCCCGAGCGGAAGGATGTCGTTGAAGATCGCACGGCCGATCGTTGTGGTGACGTACTCGGTGCCGCCGTCTTCCGAGGCGATCTTTCCGTCCTCGTCCACCTGAACGAGCGCCTTGCCGCGGCCAAACTTCACGAGCGTGCCGGCTTCCATGCGCACCATCACCGGACGGTGTGTGTGCGTCTCGCCGTGGCCGTTCGCCAGAAACAACTCCCCGAGGGAGGAGAAGCATCGTCCCTTGACGGAATCACCAACCTGCGGATCTTTCGTCAGGTAGAAGAGCCCCAGAACCATGTCCTGCGACGGGGAGATGATTGGCGAACCGTCAGCGGGAGAGAAGATGTTGTTGCTCGCCAGCATCAGGGTCGAGGCCTCGATCTGGGCCTCATAGGAGAGCGGCAGGTGAACGGCCATCTGGTCGCCGTCGAAGTCCGCGTTGAAGCCACCGCAGACCAGGGGGTGCAACCGGATCGCGTTGCCCTCGATCAGCACCGGCTCGAAGGCCTGGATACCCATGCGGTGCAGGGTCGGAGCGCGGTTGAGCATGACTGGGTGGTCGCTCGTGACCTCTTCCAGAATGTCCCAAACCTCGTCGTCCCTGCGCTCCAGCATGCGCTTGGCGGACTTGATGGTGTCGGCCAGCCCCATCTCCTTCAGACGTCGGATGATGAAGGGCTGGAACAGCTCGAGCGCGATGGTCTTCGGCATCCCGCACTGGTGCAGGCGAAGCTCGGGGCCGACGACGATCACGGAGCGCGCGGAGTAGTCCACGCGCTTGCCCAGGAGGTTCTCACGGAAACGCCCTTGCTTGCCCTTGATCATGTCCGTCAGAGACTTCAAGGGACGGTTCGACGACCCGAGAACGGGCCGGCGGCAGCGACCGTTGTCGAACAGCGCGTCGACGGACTGCTGCAACATGCGCTTCTCGTTGCGGATGATGACCTCGGGAGCATTGAGGTCGAGCAGCTTCTTGAGACGGTTGTTGCGATTGATCAGCCGCCGGTAGAGGTCGTTCAGGTCCGAGGTCGCGAAGTTGCCCGAGTCCAGCAGCACGAGCGGCCGCAGGTCGGGGGGGATGACCGGCACCACGTCCATGACCATCCACTCGGAGCTGTTGCCCGAGTCGCGCAGCATCTCCACGGTCCGCAGGCGCTTGATGATGTCCTTCTGGCGCTGCTTCGAGCGCGTGGACAGCAACTCTTCCCGGAGCTCGTCCGAGGTCTGCTGAAGGTCGAGGCGATTTAGCATCTTACGCACGGCCTCGGCGCCCATGTCGGCGTCGAACTCCGACCCGTACTTGGCGCGCGCTTGACGGAACTCCTCCTCCGTCATGAGCTGGTACTCTTCCAAGGGCGTGTCGCCGGGATCGACGACCATGTAGTCCTGGAAGTAGATGACGCGTTCGAGGTGCGCCACCTTGACGCCCAGCAGGTTTCCAAGGCGCGAGGGCATGGCCTTGAAGAACCAGATGTGAGCGATGGGCGCGGCCAGGTTGATGTGGCCCATGCGCTTGCGGCGCACGCGGCTGTGGGTGACCATCACGCCGCACTTGTCGCAGACGATACCCTTGTGCTTGATTCCCTTGTACTTGCCGCAAGAGCACTCCCAGTCCCGTTCGGGGCCGAAGATGCGCTCGCAGAACAGACCGTCGCGCTCCGGACGGTAGGTCCGGTAGTTGATGGTCTCGGGCTTCTTGACCTCGCCGAAAGACCAGGACCTGATGTCCTCCGGAGAGGCCAGGCCGATCGTGACGCTGCCGTAGTCGTTGACTCTGTTGTAGATTGAATCGGCCATGGTCTAGGAGTCCGTTGGAGAGGTGCTCTGGATGCCAGGGCGAGCGCATCCGCACTGGATCGGTGCCTGGAGACGCAGGCGAATCGGAGGATTAGGCGAGGCTTCGAGGTGCCGTGCCGGTGTGGAGGAGGTTGTCATGGTGCTGAATGACGTCTTCAATGGACTCCTAGAGCGTCGAGGCCTTCTTGTTGAGCTGCATGTTGAGCCCCAAGCCCTTGATCTCGTTGGTCAACACCTCGAATGAGACCGGGGTCCCGGGTTCGAGGATGTTGAGCCCCTTCACCATTGATTCGTAGATCTTCGTCCGACCGTCCACGTCGTCGGACTTGACGGTCAGCTGCTCCTGCAGGATGGCTGCGGCGCCGTAGGCTTCCAGAGCCCAGACTTCCATCTCGCCGAAGCGCTGCCCGCCGAAGCGAGCCTTGCCGCCCAACGGTTGCTGGGTGATCAGGCTGTAGGGTCCCGTGGCGCGCGCGTGCACCTTCTCGTCGACGAGGTGGTGGAGCTTCAGCATGTACATCACGCCCACGGTGACATCTTGCTCGAAGGGACTTCCCGACCGACCGTCAAAGAGGGTGAACTTCCCGGTGGTCGGGAGGCCCGCACGCTCCAGCATGGCCTCGATCTCCTCTTCCTTCGCCCCATCGAATGCCGGCGTGTTGCACCGGATCCCGAGGTGGCGGGCGGCGAGACCAAGGTGGGTCTCGAGGATCTGCCCCACGTTCATGCGGCTGGGCACGCCCAGGGGGTTGAGGACGATGTCCATCGGCGTCCCGTCCTCGAGGTACGGCATGTCCTCAATCGGAACTATCTTGGAGATGACGCCCTTGTTGCCGTGACGGCCGGCCATCTTGTCTCCGACGCGCAGGTTGCGCTTCGTGGCGAGGTAGACCTTGACCATCTCCAGCACGCCGGTGGGGAGCTCGTCCCCTCGACTGAGTCGGTTGACGACCTTGTTCTTGTCGCTCTCCTTGTCGTCGATCTTCGCCTGGCATACGTTGATGATCTCCTGCGCTCGAGCCACTTTCTTGGCGTCGGAGGCGGCCTCCATGGCAGCGACGCTCAGGAGCCGGATGCGCCGCAACTCGTCGTAGGTTGAGGTGTCGTCGAGGTCCACCGGCTTGCCGGTCAGGTCGTCTATGACGGGCTCGCCGAGTGCGGTGGTGACGCCCTCGAGCATGTTCCCGCTGTGGACTCTCAAGGCCCGCAGGAACTCCATCTCGGCCTCGCGGATGACGCCCAGGGCCTTGGCGCGCTCGGCGTCGGTCAGGTTCACTCGACGCGAGAACTTCTGCGCGTCGATCACGACGCCGCGCGTTCCCGGAGGCATGTTCAGGGAAGCGTTCTTCACGTCCACCCCGGCCTTGCCAAAGATCGCGTGCAGGAGCTTTTCCTCGGGGGTGAGTTCGCTCTTCGATTTGGGGGCGACCTTCCCGACCAGGATGTCCCCCGCCTCGACGAAGGTGCCGATGCGGACGATCCCGGTCTCGTCGAGGTTCACCAGGGCCTTCTCCCCGACGTTGGGGATGTCGCAGGTGAACTCCTCCTTGCCGAGCTTCGTCTCGCGGATCTCGACCTCGTACTCCTCGATGTGGAGCGAGGTGAAGACGTCCTCGCGCACGAGGCGCTCGGAGACCAGGATCGCGTCCTCGAAGTTGAAACCATCCCAGGTCATGAATGCCACGAGCAGGTTCTTGCCGAGGGCGAGCTCCCCGCCACGGGTGGCGGCACCGTCCGCAAGGAGGTCGCCGGCCTTGACCTTCGTGCCCTCCACCACCATCGGGCGATGGTTCTGAGTGGTGCGATCATTCAGGCCACGGAACTTGGTCAGCTCGTAGGTATCTTCGCCGACGATGATCGTGTTCGAGTCCACATAGTCCACCTCGCCATCAGTGTTGGCGTAGAGCGGCATATTCGAGTTACGCGCGACGATCTCCTCCATCCCCGTGCCCACAACGGGCGGGTCGGCGATAAGGAGAGGGACGGCCTGGCGCTGCATGTTCGAGCCCATCAGCGCCCGGTTGGCGTCATCGTGCTCGAGGAAGGGGATCAGCGCTGCGGACACGCCGATGATCTGACTCGGAGAGACGTCGACGTAGTCGACCTCTTCCGGGGGTACCTCGATGTTGTCGCCATCGCGGCGAGCGAGCACTTTTTCCGAGATGATCTGCCCATTGTCGTCGAGGACCACATCGGCCGGCGCCATCACGAGGCCAACCTCCTGGTCCGCTCGCAGATAGACGACCTTCTTTGCGAGCTTGCCCTTGTTCACCTTCCGGAAAGGCGCCGTGAGGAAGCCGTAGTCGTCGAGGCGGGCGTAGAGGGCCAGGGACGAGATCAGTCCGATGTTCGAGCCCTCGGGGGTCTCGATAGGGCACAGTCGGCCATAGTGCGAGAGGTGCACATCGCGCACGTCGAAGCCGGCGCGCTTGCGGTTGAGGCCGCCCGGGCCGAGGGCGGACAGGCGCCGCTCGTGGGTGAGCTGGCTGAGCGGGTTGGCCTGGTCGACCACCTGGGAGAGCTCGCTCCTTCCG
>MPMD02195393.1_pt1 | contig 68665 bp, 43 predicted proteins | sample 1617291 | NCBI WGS metagenome assembly MPMD02 (sample SAMN05944810, study PRJNA350692) | marine metagenome | biome: marine; feature: ODZ; material: water; isolation source: 120 m water sample filtered on 30 um supor filter | place: Pacific Ocean | collected 2012-04-09 | depth 120m m | reverse complement strand
TTCAGCATGATCGTGCATCGGGTCTTTGAAACGATTCGGCGGCGTAATCGATTTTTGGTAGCCCGTGTACAATTCCGTGCGTAACTGCGGCAGAAAATTCATCGAGTTTGCTGAATGACGATACGTTCGCAGTTGTTCGATGTCGATTAAACCACGGGCCTTGATACTTTCGCCCGGCGATTTGTGTTCTTCAAAAATCTGGCCACGATAGTCGATCAGGCAGGTTCCACCGGCATTGGTCGATTCCAATTGTCCGCGCGGCGAGATCCATCCGCCCGCATTCGTCGATACGAGATAACAGTTATTCTCCATCGCCCGTGCCTGTTTGCAGGCAGTCCAACCCGGAACATCGGGTGAATCATTGGTCGGATTGAGCAGGACCTCGGCGCCCTGCAATGCATACATCCGTGCAACCTCGGGGAAGACAACTTCCATGCAGGGGAACATGGCGAGTCGCCCGAGTTCCGTGTCCGCTACAGGGAACAAACTGTCCCAGCCGTGTACATCGACATATTCATCGAGAAAGTCGTGAGGCGACGGCGTGATCGGGCTGTGCAGGCGTCGATACTTCAGGATGACTTCACCGTTCGGATCGATCAGGAACGAACAATTGAAATAACGTTGCGGCCATCGTGGATCGTATTCGTAAGCGTTCGCGCCGATGAAGACGCCTGCCTCCCGTGCTGCATTCAACAGCGGTTCGATTTCCGGGCCAGGGATTTCCACGCAGGCGAGGTCAAGCCAGTCCGAAGACGGCCGTTTGCGCCAGCCCAGCGGCGCGAGTGTCAGAAACATCTCGGGGAACGTGACAAGTCGCACTGCGCCGAGGTTATTGCCAAGCCCTTTCCACATCAGCGTCAGTGCCGCATCGAGGTTCTCTTTGATAACGGCGCGGCCGTTTTCCCGCGATGTAACGTCTTCAGTAATCGGTCGCACGATCGTCTGGCACGCCAGCGCATAGTATCTTTGCGGCATCAGACGAAACTCTTTTTCGTGGTCTGTTGGCCGGCCGGGGCGACAAAGTCGCCTTGTTCCTGGAGCGAAGCGATGACTTTCTGACCGGTGGCAATATTCGCCATGTTGTTCGGCGGTGGTTCCGCCGCCCAGAGATCCTGTGGCCATCGCGCATGATGCGCATAAACCGGTGCATGGATATGCGTCTGTAGCTGTGCCAGAAAATTCATTTGCATTTGCCCGCGTCGCTGACGCAGTCGCTCCAGTTCAATGTCGGCCTGCAGGATGGTTTCCCCCGTGGTTTCAGCGAGGTTAACGACCCGGCCGTTGAAATCAATAATCTGTGATCGGCCGCGCATGCGGTCGGTTGGGAAATCGGAGTCGAGAAACCGCCCCTGGTTCGCGGAGATAACATAGGCGAGATTTTCGTAGGCGCGGCTGCGTTTACCGATTTCCCATCCCCCTTCGTCCTCGAGCAGGAACGGCGCACGGCCTTCCGATGTCGGGTGCAGCAGAATTTCGGCTCCGTTCAACGCCAGGCAGCGGGCCATTTCCGGAAAATTGATGTCATAACAGATCAGGCAGCCAAGTCGTCCGTATGGCGTATCGACGACCGGAAACAGCGCCTCCTCGCCGTAGCGGGCGACATATTCGTCGTAAACGTCGCCGGGTTTGGTCTTGCTGGTAGGATCGTAGTGTTTGTGATATTTCAAAATGACTTTGCCATCCGGGTCGCAGATGAACCCGGTATTCCAGTAGCGGCCCGGCCAGTCGTCCATGATCTCCCAGGCCATTCCGGCAATATACGCGTCGACACGGCTGGCCAGCGCGCACAGTGAATCGATCTCCGGACCCGGTATTCGTATACACATCAATTCGGTGGCTTCTGGTGAATGACCTATGCCCGCGGCACCTGTCAGGAAAAATTCCGGCAGTACATAGATTTTTGACGGGTTCCACTGCGCGTTACGTTCGATCAACGCGATCGCCCGGTCAAGATTGCGCTGAATATTCTCTGCAGCAGGCTGGCCCGATCGGTCGGAAAATACCGGGCTGATGTCGGTCTGGACTGCAGCAGCTGTGAAGAGGGGTACCATCCGGGGTTCTCCGATGCTCAGTTGAACTCCGCCACTATAGCGAACACCTGCCAGTGACCCAAGGCACCCTCCTGCCACCACCATTATGAGGACAACGCGTGTTCGTGTCGTTCAGATCCGCACGGGATCGCTACAATGATCACTGACCAAAGCTTGTATGGATGACTCCGGCATGGCGCGCCACGCAATTGCACAACAGATGACGCGCTACCAGCAACTCGGCTGGGCCATGGGTTCGTTCGGCATTGCCGTGATGCTTGGCGTTCTGACCAGCTACGGTCTGTTTTATATGACCACCTACCTGGGTGTCAGTGCGTTGCTGGCTGGTCAGCTGATTGGCTTTTCGAAGATCTACGACATGCTGACCGATCCGGTTATGGGTCAGATCAGTGACCGAACGCAATCACGCTTTGGACGTCGTCGTCCTTACCTGCTTTTCGGTGGTTGCCTCAGTGCCGCGGCGATCGTGCTGTTTTTTTTGGTTCCTGATCTTGGATCGGAGTTGGCGACAATCATCTATCTGGGTGTTGTGCTCATAGCTTTTGCTACCGGGTATACGCTGTTCAGCGTGCCCTATTTTGCAATGCCGGCCGAGATGACGACGAATGCCGATGAACGGACGCTGCTGATGTCCCAGCGAATCTTCTTCTCGACTTTAGGTGTTCTGATGATCAGCTACGGCGGTCAGTGGTTGATTCGCAATTTTGGCGGTGGTGCCGGCGGTTATATCAGGACCAGTTGGGTCATGGCCTTGCTCGTGGCGGTAACGATGTGCGTGACGTTTTTTGCGACCCGCAGTACCCGCAAGCTTGCGCCGTCTCCGCGAGATCAATACGGATGGCGTCGCCAATGGCGTCTGGTCGCGGGGAACCGCCCGTTTCGAACCTATCTGGCGGCAAAGATCTGTCTGTTCATGGCGCAGTCGTCGGTACAGGGATCTTTGCTGTTTTTTGCTTATTACGTTCTTGATAGCGACGAATCCATTCTTGCGGCATTCGGGATCGGTTATACGTTCGGTAGTGTGCTGTCGCTGTACATGTGGAATATCTTGATTTCACGTTTTCTGGGCAAGCGCAATGCATTCATCGTATCGGCCATCGGCCTCGGCCTCGTTTTCATGTCGTGGCTGTTGGCCGGGTCCGGCGAACACGTGATCGGGTTTTATGGCCGCTTTGGGCTGCTCGGCATATTTTCCGCCGGTGCGATGGTTTCGGGATCCGCGATGTTACCCGATATCATGGAGTACGATCGTCAGCGAACCGGCGTCAATCAGGAGGGCCTTTATGCAGCTGCATTCAGCATGATCGAGAAAATTGCAAATGCCATCGGGCCGATGTTCGTCGGTTTCCTGCTCGCCATGACAGGCTTTGTCGCCGCACGCGGTGGCGAATTGCCGCAGCAACCTCAATCAGCTATCGAGGCAATTCGGTTCGCGGTTTCGGTTGTGCCGTTTATGCTTGCTGCCCTGGCAGCTTTCATCATGCGTAATTACAGCTTGGCCGAAAATTCGTCTGATCCGGATGATTAGCAGTCTCTATCCCGGTTAGCCGAGTTTGCCATTTGTGCTTTGATGAACCCGTTCATATGTGAATGGCATTGCTCGATCAGGCAGGTTTTTTCTTGCGTTCGTCCCGGAACCGATCGAAGAAGTCACTGCTCATGCCCTGTTCCTCGGCAAGCGCCATAAAAAGTTCCATTGTTACGATAGTTTCTCCCTTCTCGCGTACCCAGTTTTCAGTGTTCTCCGTCACCATCTTGCGTATCCCCGGCGGTATCCGCATCAGTGTCACCATCGCTTCTTCGGACCAGTCTAAGGTCGTCTTGGTATCGGCGCCACGCATTGCATCGGGCGGTTCCTCAAGCTCATGCATGATGATGTTGTCGGGTTGCAGTTTGGCATGATAGTAGTACTTGCGATTCTGGTCACCGAGTCCGACCGGCAGATTCATTGTGTTGATTCGTTCGTCGCGATCCATGTCGATCAGTTCCTCATCGAAGACGAGCGCTTCAATCTTGCCGATAATAATGCCGCTGCTTTTATCGAGCCGGATAACCTGATCGACGGTGCATTCTGCAATTTGCGGGCATTGCTCGATACTCGGAGGTTTGACTTTCAGCGATGCAATGGTAGTAAAACTTGTGTGTTCCAGTTCGTTGACACCTTCGGGCCAGAAGCGAGCTGTTTGCATCATGTCATCGAGATACTCGGCGGTCGGGCAGTTGACGACAAATTCACCGGTCGCAAGGATATTCTCAAAAGTATGTGAGCTTTGCCTGAAGCCCAGGATCAGCCGCGGATTCTTCGGCATAACATCGTATTGCATGATGTGTGAATACGGTGCCGCGTTCAGTCGGCCCTTGCTATCGAGACTGGTGATGATCGTGATGATCTTGGGGAACAGCCAGATATCTGAATACCAGAATGGCCTGATCTTGGCTTCTTTTTTCATATGAGTCCTGTTTTGTTGCAGGTGATTGAGGCGAGGTAGTGTAATTTGACCCTATAGTGGATTTTACTGCGTGCAAACTAGCACAGAGCCGGGTTTGACCGGGTTATGCAGGCGTAAGACCGGCTCTTAAATCCACATTGCGGACGGCAGCACAGACACGAATATAATCAGGGCAGGCTGAGTGAGGATAATCAGGTCATGGATAATTATTGGTCTTTTCACTGTGGGTATCGGATACATCGCTGCGTACAGTTTCTGTTTGTACTGATCGGCGGCATGCTGGTCGCAGGTGGTGATCTTGCCTGTGCTCAGCAAGCAGCATTAACCAGCAGTCTGCAAACCGCGCCGATCAGTGCTGATGTGTTACAGCAATGGCATGCTGAGAAAGATCGTGGCGGCCCTACTTTTTCAGGAAGCCCGGCCTGGCATACGCATATGCAATTCATTGAGGACGAACTGCGCAGTCGCGGGGTTATCGATCTGGACAGGGAATCTATCGAGTACACGCGCTGGTTTGCTGATGATGATCCGGCCTCGCCAGACCGATTGCTGACTATTGACGGCAAAGCGATCGAGGTGGCGGCTTACTGGGCCTACTCGGGGTCTACTGATGAGCGCGGCGTATCAGCTCCACTGGTACATTTCAGGAAAAAAATGCCGGCGGCGGCATTACGTGACAGGATTGTTGTATTTGATGTCGGTTCACCGCCGGCTTCGATGGCGGCAGCGTTTAAATCCGGCCATGAATTCCAGACAGCGGATCTGGTTGATTATGATCCCGGGTTCGTCTCCGACCAGTGGTTCCAGGGCAATTTTGTAACCCGGTTTGGGCGTTTTGATACGATTCTGAAAGACAGCGGGGCGCTGGGCGGTATTGTTATCTTCTCCATGAGTCCCGGTCGTGTGCGCGGTTTATATACCTTTCCGTTGCTTAATCCGGGTGTTTTTGGAGTGCCGGGTCTGTACCTGGATCAGGTGGCGGGGCAAGAGGTGCGCGAGGCGGCAATTGCCGGCCGGACCGCATCATTAAAATTGATTGCACACCAGGAATCAGTTGAAACCTATTTTCTTTCCGGAGTTTTGCCGGGACAGCATTACGGATCCGAGGCTGATGAATTTGTGTTGCTGGTGACGCACTCCGAAGGGCCGAACCTGTCCCAGGAAAATGGCACGCTTGGGATTCTCGCCATTATCGATCACTTTGCACGGTTGCCGCGCGCCGAACGCAAGCGAAGCCTGTTGCTGCTTTTCGATCCCCAGCACTACATGCCGGGCAGACATCTCGTGCATTGGTATGAAGATCATCCGCAGATCGTTGCCCGCATCGTATCCAGCATTGGTGTTGAGCAGCTCGGGCAGAAGGAATATGCCGAAGATGGTGACTCATACGGCCTGTCGGGACTGGCCGAGCCGACGATTATATTTGCACAGGATAATGAGGTTCTGATTGCTGCTGCGGTGCATGCCGTGCAGGCTGCGGGCTTGCCGAGAACCGAGGTCAGGGTACCGTCGCGTGGCGGGCAGGGCATGTGGGCCGGGCTTGGTGATGTTGCTATCAAGCACAACAAGCCCGGTTTTGCGATCAGTTCGGCTATGAGCGGGTACTGGACGACGACCCCGGGTATTGAAAGTTTCGATGCCCGGTTATGCCGTCAACAAATCGATCTGCTGGTCTCGTTGACGCAGGTCCTGATGCAAGCAAGCCTGGCGGATATTGCTGTGCCATTCGTCGATCCGGGTAGTAATCCGGCCATGAGTCCCGGGGTGCGGCGCTGATTATCAGTGTTTTAACGCAAGTGTCTGCGGGTACCGCGGTGCTGACCAGGGGTGCCTGGTTCGGTCTCCGGGCGAAGACGTGATTGCTCGTCGTAATCAGCATGCGGGTGAAAGAACAGGGGTGCATCGCTTTCGAGCGTGCGCAGCCGTTCAGTGTATTGCGCAATAATTGCCTGCCGACCTTCATCGCCCACCCAGGCCGGCGCCCAGCCGACGAATGGCTGCAGGACATTAAATCCACAAACAGCGAAAACCCCGGCATGCAGCGGCCAGAGCACGCGTTCAAGATCACCGTTGCGCCCATCGGGTGCAAAGGTTGATTCCGGTGCGCCGGTCGTAAAGCTCAGCATCGCCCGTTTGCCCTGCATAATGCCGCGATCCCAGGTGCGGCCAAAATCATAAGTGACCCCATAGGCAAAAACCCGGTCGATCCAGCCCTTCATGATGGCCGGAACCGAATACCACCAGAGTGGAAATTGCATGAGCAACAGGTCGGCAGCGAATAATCGCTCGATTTCGCCCTGAATCTCGCTTGAAAAGCTTTTTTCCGTGGCGGCATGTTCCTGTTCAGCACCCATGTTCAGGTGGTCTGCATCGAGGCGATCCGTAAAATCGTCTGGACCGGCCATCGCGCTGAATTTTTTGGCATACAGGTCCGAGACGACAACGGTATGACCGGCATCGCTTAGCACATCGACGGCTGTCGAGAGCAGCGCGCCGCCAAACGACTGCGGTTCGGGATGGGCGTAAACGATTAGTACTTTCATAAGAATCGAATTATCGTAAATCAGTGCTGCCAGGTTTCCGATTCGTCGATACTGCGGCGATAAGACCGGCGCATGACGAATGCACAGATAACTGACAACAGCGGTGCGCAAAAGCCGATAATCGCCATCGAATAGCGCAGCGCAGCCTCGTCGCGGAATACGTAATCGGTAAACAGGGCGACGCTGGTCGGGCCGAGCGTCAGGCCCGCGAGGCTGATAATGAAGTAATACATGGCGGTAGCCTGCCCGCGCAACTGGTTTGGCGTCACCAGCATCAGCGCCGCGCCGCCGGCAGCCGTGATGCCCGCAGCGCCGATGATATGCGGTCCGAGCATCAATAACGCCAGTTCCGGTGTCGGCATCAGCGGTAGCGCAGTCGAGAAAATCAGCATGATGGGGGCGCTGATCAGCATGACGCGCAGGTGCGCATCCTTTTTGCCCTGTTTGAACCAGTGGTCGGCAAGCCAGCCGGCGCCGTTGACACCAATCGGTCCGGCGATCAACAGCACGATGCCGATACCGCCGGTGATTTGCGGCACGCTCCAGTCCCAGGTGCGCAGGTACATCGATGTCAGCCATGACAGGAAACCGTAGCCGAGTATCGTCGACCCGGAGACCGTCAATGCGAGGCCGCCGTAAGTTTTGCCGCGTGTTCTGAAGAAACGGAATGCCTCGCCCAGAGAGATCTGATTGTCTGCCTGCTTTGTCGAATCTGCGAGCGTAATTTTTCCTTGTCGTTGCGGTTCGCGCACCGTCGTCATCAGCGCCGCGATGACGAGTCCGGGCAGGCCGACGAGCAGGAATACGGTTTGCCAGGCGTACAGTTCGCCAATAAAAGGCAGTGTGATCGGTGGTGAATTGGTTACGAAACCGATGATCTGGCCGCCGACGATAAACGCGATGCCGGCGCCGACCGACACGCCCATGTTATAGAACCCGATTGCCGCACCGAGTTTATTGCGCGGAAAATAATCGCTGAGCATCGACAGTGCGCTGGGCGTCAGGGTTGCTTCGCCAACACCGACGCCGACACGTGCCAGGAACAATTGCCAGTAGTTGCGCGCCAGACCGCACATTGCCGTCATCGCACACCATGCCGTGATGCCGACGGCGATGATCGTACGGCGGTTCCTGCGGTCGGCGAGTCGGCCGATCGGAATCGCCATGAAGGTATAGAAAATCGCGAATGCGAGACCGAGCAGCAGGCTCATCTGGGTATCGTTGATCTCAAGGTCGTGTTTGATCGGTTCGACCAGCATTGCAAGAACCTGGCGATCCAGGAAAGAGACAATGTGGGCGAGCGTCAGGATGACGGCTACATACCAGGCATAGCCTGAAGCGGGGAAGGCTTCTTCCCCGCGACTCGACTGATTGTTGTCGTGATTCAAACTGCCTTCTTCAGCAGCAGAGCATCAGTCCTTGGCCGGGGCGGGCGACTGATTCTTCGCATAGTGCTCGAGACTGGAAATACTCGGACCGTAGTCCTCGGTGGGCGCCGACAGCATTCCCGGGTAACGTTCGTTGGAAAAGTCCTGAACAAACTGCGGGATATGTTCCTTGCTATTGCTGTCACCGCCGCTCATCGGGCCGATATACACGCAATGGCCGGGATCCTGGCCCATTAGCATCCATGGCAGCCACGGCGTAATGCGACTCCAGCTACCGTAATACGGAATCGAGGTCATGTCCGGGTTTTCTACGTCTGCGGCATCAATCCAGTAACGCATCATCTCGGATACCTGTGCCATCTTGCCGCTGGATTCACGCGGCCACTTGTCCGGTTGCAGCGAATTGGGGTAATACAGGTGCATGTCGGTGGCGAGCAGCAATTTGTCGCCGACGCGACGCCATGGAAACAGCAAAGGGAATACTCGCGGTTTCGGTGCGGAGCCGTCGGTCGGAAAATCTTCGGGCGCAAGAATCAGTTTATCGCTGATCGTATAGTTGAACGGATCGTTGGCGACATGAACGACTTCGACCTCTTCACCGGTCCACGGGTTTTTCCATGAATCGATCATGCGCCGGCTGCCCGGATCCGGATTCAGATCCGTATAGAAAATCACTTCTTTATTCAGGCGACGATAATTGCCGTCGTCCTGCGGGATCAGCCTGGTGGAAAGAAAGACTTCATAACCACATAAAGGCTTGGCGGCCTCGCCGGGTTTAATGCCGAGTACGTCGCCGGCGGCATAGCCAAAGCGTTCGTTCTCGGGGTTCACATCACCCTGTATCCGCGCCCAGGTGTCGCGGTTCCAGAGCGGATTCTTAAAATCAATGGTGGTTTCGAATTTGCTAGCCATTCTTGGTTTTCCTTTGAGATTCTTACAATTCCCGAGACAATTATTATTTTGTGCATCGTCTGCAATAAGTTGGGTCGCAGAGTGTAGCCGATGTTCGGGGGCTCTGGATATGGCAGACGGATTGCTCACGTCCGCGTTCGATAGGTGGTCCGAGGGATGATCAGCCGGAAACGTGATCAGGGCAGGGCATAGGCGACCAGGTAATCGCCTGTTTTCATGCCGTACAGCCACATATGCCCGCCGGCAGCAATGACAACGTATTGCTTGCCATCGACTTCGTAGGTCATCGGGGTTGCCATTGCAGCTGTGGGCGTCATCGTCTCCCAGAGTTGTTCGCCGGTGTCGATGTCAAAAGCGCGGAAACGTTCATCGGCGGTTGCGCCGATGAAGACGAGTCCGCCGGCGGTCGAGATCGGCCCGCCCGAATTTGGTGTGCCCCAGTTCAATGGGATCGGCAGCGGGATCAGCTTGTCGAGCAGGCCGAGGGGCTGGCGCCAGCGCGTCTTGCCGGTACGCAGGTCGATCGCCGCGAGTTCGCCCCAGGGCGGAGCCGTGCAGGGGGACATCATCTTTGACAGCAAGGGGACGAGACTTTGCGCATAGTCCGAGCCCTTGAGGTGGCCGAGCGTACCCATCAGGCCGGCCATCGGCTGGTTTAGTAGCTCCGGTTCGATATCGTGAATCGACTTCAGGGTGCGCACGATGCCGGCGCGATTGATCGGTACGATCATCAGGTCGTTCGGCGTAATCGCGCCGCCGCCCCAGTTGTTGACGCTCATACCGGGAAAATTGGCCGTACCCTCGGGGGACGGTGGCGCATAGAAATGATCGGTCCGGCTGCGCTCAAGCCAGTCCCGGCAATAACCGTGGTCCAGGATTGTGAACCCCCATGCGTCGGCGGCGGATAATTCCATCGGCACCAGCGGCGGTGGGAACGTCGGATAGGGCTGGGTCGGTGACAGTTGGTCGCCCGGAATGCCGTTCTGTGGTACGAGCCGTTCCTCGATGTCAAAAATCGGTACGCCGGTTTCACGATGCAGAATGAAGGTCATGCCCTGCTTGGTCAGTTGCACGACAACCGGGATGTCGATGCCGTCCTTGCGCAGTTCGGTCAGGATCGGTTGTGCAGGTATGTCCAGATCCCAGACATCGTGGTGCACGATCTGATAATGCCAGGCGACTTCGCCGGTCGAACCATGCAGCGCGACAACCGAATTTGCATAGCGGTTGTCGCCGGGACGCTTCTCCCCATTGTAATCCGGTGATGCGCTTGCGGTTGGCAGGAACACGAGATCGCGTTGTTCATCGACCGACAGGATGCTCCAGGCATTTGCCGCACCGGTAAAACCCAGAGCCTCCGCGGTCCAGTTCTGTGCTTGCGGATCATCCGGATTACGGGGAACCGGGTCGAATGACCATACAAGTTCGCCGGTGCGTGCATCGAAACCCCGCACAACGCCGTTCGGCCCGTCGATACGTTTTGATTTCGTGTTATTCGAGTTGCCGACGACGACGACATCACCGACCACCGCCGGGGGAGCCGAGAACTGTATGTCGCCGGGACGCAGATCCGCCGGTCTGCCGGTTAATTTTGCCTTTTCCTCCGCTTCGGCCTCGACCAGGTGCCAGACATCGACCGCGCCGTTGGCGCCAAAATTCTCACAGGTCTTGCCGGTCTTTGTATCGACTGCGTAGACCTGCAGGTCGAAGGTGCTCATGAACAGACGATGTTTGCAGGCAATATCTGCCGCGCCTGTATCTTGCCAGTAAGCAATGCCGCGGCAATTAAAGCGGCTGCCGAAGGCGGGAAATTCGATATCGGGTGTAAATGTCCATCGTTCATCACCGTTGGTGGGGTCTAGCGCAATGATACGATTGAACGGAGTGCAGAATACCAGTGATTGACCGGCTTGCTCAGGCAGCAGGATCGGTGTGACATGGAAGCTCGCTGCGCCTTTGGGACTGATCTCGGGGTGCCGCTTCAGCGCCCCGGTGCGATAAGACCAGGCCAGTTCCAGGTCACCAACATTGTCGCGGCTGATCTGTTGCAGAGAAGAATGATGCGTGCCGCCCTGGGTGCCGCCATAGTACAGCCAGTCCGATGCATGTCCTGATGATCCGGAAAAAAGTGTGCTAACCAGCCACAACCAGATTGTGATTCGGTACGGCATAAAAGAACCGACCGCCTGTCGCCAAGAACTTTGCGTGCTCGGTTTGATGTCAGCGGGTTCGGTAGCTGTCAGATATGCCCGCGCTCAACAAAAGCAGATCAGAATCCGATCTGGACACCCATGTTCAGTGCCCACAGATCAGCATTATCAACATCATAGTATAAGGCTTCGGTGCGGATTCCGATGTTGCTGCTGATATTGAGTACGATGCCGACCCCGGCATATAAACCCGTCGAATGGCCTAATGAACTCGGTATCTGGGAATTGCCTTCCTGGAAGGTTCGGTCAATATCAAAATCATATAAACCAAGTTTGCCGAAAAGATCCAGGTCGTTCTCGGCATCTGGAAAGATCGGCAGAAACCCAACAGCAGCAATATTGAAGCCGGTTAATGAGATATCAACCGTCCCGTTATTACCGGGGTCTATGTCTCGTGTGAACTCACCGGTGCTGAAATAACCGCCTTCAATGGCAAACCAGGAATTGGCACGGGCCTGAGCATAAATCTGAATGCCGAGCCCGGAGTCATCGACGGGATAGCTGGGATCACCTTTAAAGTCTGAAAAAGTCGCAGCTGTACCAACAAAAAATTTCGGCTCGTCTTCAGCCATGGCCACGCCAACCAGCAGCAGCAATGCTACTGTCGTTATCATTCGTTTCATCGAAGAGTCTCCTTCATATTCTCCGGTCTTTATTCGCCTGACTACAGGCGGAAGTCCGGACGGTCACCATAATTCTGGGGCGCAATTCTCGCCGCATATCCCTTGTCGCGGCCTGGCATTATTGTATTTCAATAGCCTAGGGCAGCACCATGCCCAGATCGGTGAAGCCCTTATACGTGTTGGAGTATACGACCACTACAATGGGGGTCAACTTCACCGGCCTGTCTGCGCAGCCCTTTCGGGCTTTATGTGGTGCAATGTCCAATCTTCGGTTAGTTGGTGTAATCGTTGCTGATGACTAAAAAAACCTTTTAAAACAAAGTATTTTCTGCTTTAGACTGGGTCCGCCAAGTAACAGATATAGTCGGGATTGGCGAATTTTGGTCGTTTTGCTACTGTTTGATCTGCTTTAATTGGGATCTGATGTTTATGTTTTGGTTAAATCGAGTTCTTTCGTTTCCGCTCGTTTATATTGTGCTGCTGCTTGCTGTTTCGAATGCGGTGGCACAAACCTGGATGCATTATGGTGGTGATGAGGGTGGCGGTCGCTTTTCTGCGCTGGATCAAATCAACCGCAATAATGTCGGTGACCTCGAGCTTGCCTGGACTTATCGCACCGGTGCGGTCGAAGAGAATCCGAAGCTTAAGATGTTTATCGATTTCCAGGCGACACCAATATTATTACCCGAGGAAGCGGGCGGTCATCTGATTGTCTGCACACCTTTTACCAAGGTTATTGCGCTGGAGCCACAAACCGGTGTGGAACGCTGGGTGTTCGAACCCAAGTTCAGGAAGGTGCCTTATGCAGGCCGGTTTAAATGCCGGGGGCTGAGTCAGTGGCGCGATCCCGAGGCTGCAGTGGATGCAAGTTGCGCGACCAGGCTGTTCCTGCCGCTCCCGGATCTGAGCCTGTTGGCGATCGATGCGCGTGACGGGAAGTTATGTCCCGGGTTCGGCGCCGGCGGAGTCGTCGACGTTCGCCCGTTCATTGAGGAGATGGAACCGGCAGAAGGCGTCATCGGTACGCAGTTACTGTCTCCGGCGGCCGTGATCAACGGCGTGGTCGTCGTTACGACGACCGCGAACAAATTCAAGAGCGCAAACTCGGTTAATGGTGCCATCCGCGGTTTTGATGCACGAAACGGGGAACTGCGTTGGACGTTTGATCCGCTTGTGCGCGTCGCCGCCAAGGGGCTCGATGCGACACCACAGAATGTTGGTGGCGCGAATGTCTGGACGATCATGTCGACCGACAGTGAGCGGGACTTGTTGTTCCTGCCGACGGCGAGTCCGGCGCCAAATTTCTGGGGCGTGCATCGTCCCGGTGACAATCGCTATGCTAATTCGATTGTCGCTCTGCGTGGTTCGACCGGCAAAGTGGTCTGGCATTTCCAGATCGTGCATCACGATGTTTGGGATCGTGACATGGCGTCGCCACCGATTGTTGCCGATATACGTCGTGACGGCGAATTGATTCCGGCCGTCATCCAACTGAGCAAATCCGCCATGGCGTTTACGTTTCATCGTGAAACGGGTGAACCGCTGTTTCCGATCGAGGAGCGGCCTGTATCGACCGACGGCATTCCCGGGGAGCAGTTGTCACCGACCCAGCCGTTTACGGTCAAGCCCCCGCCGCTCGTCCGGATGGGCATTACGCCGGACGATGCATGGGGATTCACGGCGTTTGATCGTTCTTTATGCCGCAAGAAGATCGAGGCGCTGCGCTGGGGGCCGATGTATGAACCCCCGACGACCCAGGGCACGATCATGTATCCGCAGGTCGGCGGCGGCAGCAACTGGGGTGGCGGCGCCTTTGATCCGCAACGCAACATGCTGATCACGCCGGTGTCGCAGATCCCTTATTTCTTCCGGTTGGTACCGAACGAGGAGGTCAATCCGGAAACAGCGAAGTTGCCACAGGCCGGTGCGCCGATGCAGGTGCCGGGCTATATCGGCGGTACGCCGTACGCGGTCGAACAGGGGCCGCTGATGTCGCCGTTTATTCCCTCGCCATGCACGGCACCGCCGTGGAACCAGCTCGTGGCGGTGGATATGTCGGTCGGCGAAATCAAATGGAAGGTTCCCTTCGGCGTGCTGGACAAGATGTTACCGATCCCCGTACCCATAATCCCTCCGCTGAATTGGGGCGTGCCGTCGGCCGGTGGTCCGATCGTCACCGCCGGTAGCCTGATCTTCATCGGTGCGACGGCTGACTCGCGGTTTCGTGCGTTCGATATCGACACCGGTGAGGAACTCTGGCAGGACATAATGCCGACCTCAGCGATGGCGACACCCATGACCTACGAGGCCGGCGGCAGGCAATTTGTCGTGATCGCGGCAGGTGGGCACAGCTGGTATTACGCTCACGGTGTGAATGATTACCTGTTGGCCTATGCCCTGCCTGAGGCGCAGTAACAGCCACATTCCGTTGTTAAGTCACAATTGTGGCTTTGCGGTAAGTTTTTCCGGGAAGTTTTTTTCCATCAGAGCAAGCAATTCACGCGGATAGTCTTCGACACGGTCAAGTTTTTTTGCCGGTCCGGTCCAGACGGTATGACCGGGGTGGTCGCGCATATTCATCCAACCCAACCAGGGTGCGATAAAGGTCGGGGCTGCCGTTGTGTAGACCTTTACCGTGTCCGGGTCATGCAGTTCTGCCAGTGACCCACGGATGAGTTGGTGTTCACCCATTGCAACACCTTCCGGATAGGCTCGTCGTGTCGTCATCCAGATATCGTCATTCATCTCCCGCCAGTGCAGTCGGTCGGCAATGCTGGCGGCAGCGTCAATCGGGCGTGGATCATCGGAGCGTTTATAGCCATTAATCGTATAGATATAGTGGGCTCTGACCGAGATCGTATTCGGACGTACTGTATTGCGTTCCCCGGTAATCGGGTTGTCAAACGTTTCGATCAGCTTGCCGGTTACGGTATCGCGGAAGAAGCTCGCTGTAGCGGCATAGCCATGGTAGGAGCCGTCCGCTTGCCGTTCGTAGTAGTCAATTTCGGAACCTTCAAAATTGACCATCGGCAGGGGCGCCTGACCCGGCAAAACCGCATAGATAGTGCCGTAATACCAGTGCGGCACGTCTTCGGCCAGCAGGCTGCCACGCATTTTGATCATCGCCGTCAGTGCATCCTTGGGCGCAGCAAGGTTCAGAGTACGGTGGACCCGGGCAGCCTCGCCAAGTGAGGGCAGCAATGGTAGCGCTGTCGTGGCTATGGCGTGGCAGAACCAACGTCTTGTTTTCATGGGGTTATTCATGGCTGTAGATTAACAGTAATCGACGGGCTTTTGAGTGCCATACGGCGGCACCTGTTAATGAGAGCGTATCCATTAATCGACGCAGGAGTTAAACGCTGTGCGCATCACGCGATGAACTAAAGCAGGCGCTACAACCTGGTGATAACGAACCGGAAGCAATACGCCAGGCTCGCAAGGGCGGCACTGCGGCAATGATCCGGAATCAGACCGCGCCCCGGTTGATCAATTTTTACCTGGCGGTTGACGCAAGTTATCAGCTGCGTTCACCATGAACACTATTGGGCGGTATTGTATTTGCAGCCAGATAATAAAATTAAGAGGTCATGGTTATGAAGCTGGGATTAATGGCCGGTTATTCGCCGGCACAGATCAAAATTCCCATGGAACAGATTCTTGAAGCCGAGCGCCTCGGCTTTGATTCGGTGTGGACTGCCGAAGCCTACGGTTCTGATGCGTTGACAACTGCGGCGTGGGTTCTTGCCAAAACTTCCCGGATCAAGGTCGGAACGGCAATTGTGCAAATGCCGGCACGTACACCGACCTGTACAGCAATGTCTGCGATGACCCTTAGCGAGATGTCAGGTGGGCGATTCATTCTCGGTATAGGCCCTTCGGGTCCCGGTGTGATAGAAGGCTGGCATGGTGTCGCTTATGGTCGGCCGCTGACCCGGACACGGGAATATGTCGATATTCTGCGCAAAATTTTTTCCCGCCGGGAAAAACTTGAACATGAAGGCTATCACTACCAGATTCCTTATCGTGGCAAGGATGCCAAGGGGGTCGGCCGGCCGATAAAAAGTATTTTGCATACCAGTCATCCGATTCCAATCTATACTGCTGCGATCACACCTGCCGGTCTGCGGTGCGCCGGTGAAGTGGCGAATGGTGTATTTCCTATCTGGATGAACCCGCAGCGTTTTGATTTGCTCGGGCCGTTTATCGAAGAAGGCCTGGCACTCGCGGGTGGTGAAAAGACCCTGGCCGATTTTGATGTCGCGCCGATGGTCAGCATCGTCATCGGTGACGACCTCGCTGAGTGCCGAACCGATGTTAAGGCTCATCTTGCACTCTACATCGGCGGCATGGGGCCACCCGGGCACAACTTCTACAATGACTATGCATCGCGCATGGGTTACGCAGCCGAGGCCCGGCAAATCCAGCAGCTTTATCTAACCGGGAAGAAGGTTGAGGCGGCGCAGGCGGTACCTGATCAGCTGGTCGACGATTGTGCGCTGGTTGGTCCGGCTGAACGGATTCGTGAACGTCTCAAGGTCTGGAAAGAAGCCGGCAGCCGCGGGCATGTCGGTTCGATGCTGGTTGGTGGTGCAACAATTGACGCATTGCGTCTGTTGGCCGAAGAACTGCTTTGATGCGAGTGGGCTGATATGCCGGCTGTTCCACTGACATTTGGTATCCCGATTCCACAGGTCTTTCTTGATGGCCGGGTCGATATGCAACTCGTGTGTACGGTATTGCGGCGCGCCGAGCAACTTGGTTTCGACAGTGCATGGGTGCAGGATCAGGTTGCCGGCGACGTTCCGTTGCTCGAATCTATCAGCCTGTTGAGTTATGCGGCGGCGGTGACTACAAAGTTGCGCCTCGGAGTGTCGGTTATTGTGCTGCCGATCCGTAATGCACCGCAACTTGCCAAGAATATCAGTACGCTCGACCATATGAGTAACGGTCGCATGATTCTCGGCGTCGGTCTCGGGCCGATATTCGCCGGAGACAACTATTTTCAGATCTTCGGTGCCAGGGCGGATGAAGCATTACGTCGCTTTAACGAGAACATCGCGATCATGAAGAGTCTGTGGACACAGGACAAGACAGATATTGCGGGTGAATTCTATACACTTGAGAACACCGGGATGGAACCCAAACCGATCCAGCAGCCACATCCGCCGTTGTGGTTTGGCGGCCAACACCCGAATGCGTTGCGCCGGGCTGTTCGGATGGCCGACGGCTACATGGGTGCCGGGCCGACGACGACCAGTCATTTCGGTCACCATGTCGAACAGATTCGCCGGTATCTCGACGAGGAGGGCAGAGATCCAAGCACGTTTCCGATATCCAAGCGTGTTTATCTCGGTATCGATAAAGATCAACAGCGTGCAAAAGCCGGCCTCGACCGGTTCTTTGCGGCGCGTTATCCGTGGATGATCAAGAGTAATCCGGACTTCGTCGCCGATATCTGTATCTGGGGCAGTCCGGAACGTGTGGCCGCGGGTCTCTGCGACGTGATCGACCGTGGTGCGCGCATGATCGTGCTGAACCCGCTGTGGGATTTTGTCGAGCAGATGGAAATTCTTGCAGCGGAAGTGATCCCCGAGGTGCAACGGCACGGATAAGTCGGTACGGGATCTGTCTCAATACCAACGTCCAATCAAACCATTAGAAACTATAGATATGGTTCCAGGCAATCCTAAGTAAATCTACCAAGGTACCACTGTGCCCGTTTCATCAAAAAAATAGCCTGATTGATCCGGGGTGTAACTGTCAATAACTTTGTCAACCAGATAAGCGCTTTCCTCAGGTTTAAGCATCCTGGGGTCTTTAAAACCTTCAACAATATCAGTGATAACCCATCCCGGTGAAATCAGACCAACAATAATTTTTCTGGATTTGAGGTCTTGCGATAAATTTTTGGTGATCATGTTTAAAGCGGCTTTGCTTGCTTTATAGAAGTATTGACCACCTCGAGTTCTGGCAATTGAGCCCTGAGTGCTGGTGATGTTGATTATTTTTTTTTGTCGGCTGGCTGCAACATGATCAAGAAATGCTTCGGCCATTCTGGCGGGGCCAAAAGTATTGACATCTATTACTCTTTCGAAAATTGAATAGTCAAAATTACCAAAAACCTGGTTTGTAAAGCCTCCTGAAATGCCAGCATTGTTGATTAGAACATCGATAGTACTGTCTTGGTATTTGTTGGCCACCTTGTTGATGGTCTCGATATTAGTTACATCTATCTCTTCTATCATTACCAACGGATGCTTGTCTGCGATAGTTTTTAATTTCACTGCTTGATTAGGTTTGCGACAGGTTGCAATGACTTTCCAACCTTCTTTTGCATAATGTTCAGCCAATGCCAAACCAATGCCTCGATTTGATCCTGTTATTAAAACGGTTGCAGGATCTTGTTTTAAAGAGTTGGCCAACAACGGGCTGTTGTTAATTGCAACAAGAATACATAGCAGATAGGCAAACTTTTTCATTTCACATTACTTAACCGCATTTATGGGGATCAATTTGTAATCTGTAAAACTAAATTCGTAGCGATGATTCTTTGAGCAGAGCAAAAGTATAGAATTGTATTCTCTCATTGAGCCTGACGATAAAGTGATTGGCAAAAATGACCTGTCAATTGTGTCTCCTTTTTTATTCAATACCTGTATTTTCATTTTTGCCCATATAGTCGATGCACTATTATTAAAAAGTTCAAACTGTATTCGGTTGGGAAGAACCGTTGAGCAACCCAGATTTTTGACAATGATCATGTCTATACCTGTGGCTATTGGGGTTTTTGTATTCAGGTATGATGTTTCTGCTGTAGAAACATGCAATATCCCTGAAAAAAGGACCGTCAAAAATATGAACTTAACCATTATCGATTTAGTGTTTTGAGGCTCTTGGAGATAAGGATTGGAATTATAGTTTAAAAAAGCCAATCGCAAAGGGAGCGCCACGCTGGCGTTACTGGGATTGGTTCGGTGTCGCTGAGCAACACCACCTGGTCCGGGAATGCTTCTGATAATTATGATGCTGCTTTGAAAGATTTTGCCGGCTGGTTGTGAATTGCCGTCAACGGGCGTGCACGGTAAGACGCGTTGATCCGCTCTGCCGGTGGGGTGTTATACAGTGTTGTGCGCTGACGCGGGGTGCGCCCAAGGGTTTCGATCAGTGCATCCATGAGTGGTGGAGCGAGTTCCTGACCATGATCTGCACCCGCTGCGCGGGAAATTGATTCGTTCATCAGTGTTCCGCCGAGATCGTTCGCGCCGGCATTCAGGCAATCCGCTGCTACCTCCGTGCCGAGTTTTACCCACGAAGTCTGGATATTGTTGAGTACCGGGTTCAGCGCCAGGCGTGCGATTGCGTGCATCAGCAGTGTTTCGCGGTAGGTAGGTCCGCGTCGAGCATGGCCGCGATAATACATGGGCGATTCCATATGAATAAAAGGCAGGGGCACGAATTCGGTAATGCCACCGGTTTGTTCCTGTAGTGTGCGCAGCCTGAGCAGATGAACGGCCCAGTGACGCGGCGCTTCGATATGGCCGAACATGATGGTGCCGGTAGTTTGCAGGCCAATTTTGTGCGCGGTTGAGATGATGTTGAACCACCCGTCAGTGTCCAGTTTGTCCGGACAGATCACCCGGCGAATTTCATCATCGAGAATCTCGGCGGCAGTACCGGGCAGACTCTCCAGTCCGGCGGCCTTGAGTTCGGTCAAAAAGGCTTCGATTGATTTACCGAGTGTTTGTGCGCCATGCATGACCTCAAGCGGGGAAAAGGCATGGATATGCATATCCTGTGCAGCATCTTTGACGGCACGGCAAATATCCAGGTAGGCGTGACCGGTATAGGCCGGATGAATGCCGCCCTGCAGGCAAACTTCCGTAGCCCCGCGGGACCAGGCTTCTTCCGTCCGCCGGCTGATTTCATCCATGTCCAGCACATAAGGCGCACCGCGCAGGTTTTCGCTGGTCTTGCCTTTAGAGAATGCGCAGAACCTGCATTTGAAGACACACAGATTCGTATAGTTGATATTGCGGTTCACCGCATAGGTTACTTCGTTGCCACTGTGCTCGATACGTACGGCATCAGCGGCCAGACACACAGAGGCAAAGTCATCACCGCGTGCCGCAAACAGTGTTTCGATTTGCGCTGCCGTCAGGGTCAGGCCGTCCTCGGCGCGGGTCAGGATATCGGCAAGTTGCCGGCTTGCCGCCGGGGCAGGTATCTGTTGTATGCGCAACGGTGGTTTCATCGCGGTACCCGCAACCCACGCATCTTCACGTGAATAGCCTTCGCTGTCACTATGTTGCAGTACGCTGGCATGGAGTGCCGGGTGAATCCAGCGTTCGGCCTGCAGGGCAAATTGCGGATAAATGGTCAGTCGCTGGGTCAGACGTTTGCCTGCTGCAGCAGTTTGTTCGGCAAGCTGACCCAGGTGTGGCCAGGGTGATTCGGGGTTAACGTGATCGGGGGTGATCGGTGATACCCCACCCCAGTCATTGATGCCGGCGGCAATTAATGCCGGTAATAGATCGGCATTCAGATTCGGGGGTGCCTGCAGGTTCATGTCGGGGCCAAAAATGTGGCGGGCGACTGCAACCGTCCACAACAATTCTTCGTCGGCTGGTGCCGCGACCGCATGCATTTTTGTGCCCGCCTTTGGCACAAAATTCTGGATAATAATTTCCTGGATATGCCCGTATCGTTCGTGCAGTTCCAGCAGTGCAGTAAGACTGTCAATCCGCTCCTGGCGCGATTCGCCAATGCCGATCAGGATGCCGGTTGTCAGCGGGACGTCAGCGGCGCCGGCGGCAGCAATCGACATGAGTCTTGTTTGCGGGAGTTTGTCCGGTGAACCGAAATGCGGGCCATCGCGTAGCGTAAGGCGCTTAGCTGTTGACTCGAGCATGATACCCATGGATGCGGCGACTTCACGCAGTTCAACGTAATCTGTGCGTTGCAGGACCCCCGGGTTCAGGTGCGGCAACAGTCCCGTTTCATCACGAACAAGTTGCGCCATCTGCTTTACATAGTCGAGAGTTGTTTTGCACCCCAGTGATTTAAGCGCCTTGCGCGCCGTCTCGTAACGCAGTTCCGGTTTGTCGCCAAGCGTGAACAGGGCTTCGCGACAGTCGGCAGCCTTGCCGGCTTCAGCAATCTTTATCACCTCCTCGGGCAGCAGGTAAGCCTGCTTGAGCCGGCCGGGCGTTTTGGCGTAGGTGCAGTAATGGCATACGTTACGACACAGTTCAGTGAGCGGGATGAAGACCTTGCGTGAGTAGGTCACGATATCGCCCTTGCCGGTATCCCGTTGTCCGGCAGCGGCAGCCATCAGTTGATTGAGTGGCTGGTCTTCATAGTGAGCCGCAAGAGCCGTGGATCCGGTTATATGATCGCCGGTTTTCATGTTCTGGCGGCCAAAAGTAGCTGGCTAAATGCCCCGCGCAGCCCTGACCGATCGAGGTATCTGCCCGTGTGCCCGGTCGGGTTGATGTTGCACAGTTGTGCGAGGTCAGTCGGTCGATCGATATCACACTGGAAAGCGGCCGGGCAAATGATGCGATGATTGAGTCCTGCTGCTTGCGCTGCCTGAACATGCCGTTCGCAACTTTGTTCACCGAACAAAAACCCGATCCCCGTCGGTGGTGATATGACCAGCGCATTCGTGCCGCCGTCCCGGTCGGCCGGACAGATTGTCAGCCCTCCACTATGTTCCTTGAGCAAGGTATCAAGATCGGTAGTGGTAATGGTTGGCAGATCGCCCGGTATAATTAACAGCGTTTGGGCGCCGTTTGACTCCAGTTGACGTGCTGCATGATCCAGGTTGGCAGATAACCCGGCGCCTTCCAGTTCGGCAATAAATTCACAGCCATGTTCTGCGCTGAATGCCCTGATCAGCGGGTCTTCACCCAGGCACACGACGTGGCCGATCTTGGTGCAATTGCGCAGCGCAGTGGTTACGTCAGCAGCCATGCAGGTGGCCAGTTGCGCGCACTGCTCTGCGTTCAGAGCAGCACTAAGCCGGCTCTTTGCCCGGGTGAAATTCTTGATTGGTACGAGAGCCCAGGTTGTTGTGTTATCTGACAATAGTTTATTCCGTCCGGTTCCCGCCGATGGACTGGATGAAGTTTAGCGTGGTACGTGCCACCCTGATCTTATCATCGAGCGTATGCATGATGGTGTCATGAAATTGTAATGGCAAGTCCGGTTTATTCGCCCCGAAAACCGAATCACGATCGCGCTCATCAGCAATAAATCCGTTGAGTAGTTCACCATAATGTCGGGCAACCGCTGCTGCAGAGGGCTCGATGCCGAGTTCACTCATTATCTTGGCGGCCGGTCCCTTGAGCGCGGTGCCGCCGACGATGGGTGATACAGCGACAAGCGGTGCGGCGGCGGCTTGCAGCGCGGTGCGCATGCCCGGTACGGCGAGGATCGGGTCGATCGACAGGTAGGGGTTGGATGGTGCGATGACAATGCCTGCCAGGTGCGGGTCTTGCAGTGCGCTCAGGGCTGCGGCAGAGGGGGCGGCCTTGTCGATCCCCGTATACTCAAGTTGTTGGACTATCGGTTTAGCACGATCGCGCACAAAATAATGCTGGAAGTCGAGGCGACCGCGGTCGGTCAGGACCTGTGTCCTGACCGGTGTATCAGACATCGGCAAAATCCGGGTGCGAATCGACAGGTGCTCACACAGGGTTTGTGTAACCTGAGTCAACGTCGCCGGTTTAGCCAGTAACTGCGCACGGACCACATGAGTGGCGAGGTCGCGATCACCCATCTGGAACCAGGTTTCAGCCTGCAGTTGTTCTAGTGCCTGCATGAAATTCCAGGTTTCGTCACTACAGCCCCAGCCGGTTTCAGGGTTCACCACCCCGGCCAGTGTGTACATCAGCGTGTCGAGATCCGGGCTGATCGGCAAGCCGAGGTGGGTGAAATCATCACCTGTATTGACGATTGCGGTCAGTTGCTCTGCTTTGAGAATATGGCTTAGGCCGAGAACCAGTTTGGCTCCGCCGACCCCGCCGGTCAGCGCGACGATATTGCCGTGCATGGTGTTCACTCAAACAGGTTTTCGTTCGCAGAGCGCACGATGGTTTGCGCTGATTGTTCCGGCTTGCCAGCCTGAAGACCTCTCATCAGCACCACCGGGATGGCTTCCGCGCCTTCGCCCATGAGTAATGTTGCGGCGCCGGCGACGCAGTCAGCCGTCGCTACTTCAGCTACCTGTAAAACACGGCCAAACATATCGCTAAGCCCGCGCATGTCATGCATTGCTGCAAGACCCGCGCAGCCGATTGCAATGCCGGTTGTGCCGAGCCGCCATGGACGACCGACACTGTCAGTAATAACGATACCGAGGCGGACGCCAAAGTGTGCATCGAGCGTTGCCTTCAAACGCCGCGCCGATGCATCCGGGTCGACAGGCAGGAGCAGCACGGTGTCTTCATCATTGTTGACGTTGGATCGGTCGATACCGGCATTGGCAAGCACAATACCGAGGCGATGTTCAACGATCAGGACTTTGGGCGTGTCGCGTACGATGCGAGCCGACTCACGCAGTATCAGTTCGGCGAGCCGTGGGTCTTTCTCGCTGCTATAGGCCAGCTTGAGTGCTTCCGGTGAGGGTTTTATGTCTTGCAGGTCGACAAAACAGTCTTCGGCCTTGGAGACAATTTTTTGCGCAATTACCAGCACATCATCATTCTGGGGTATAAGCCCGGCCTTGCCGAGGTGCTCGATGAGCAGCGCGGCAAGATCGTTGCCCGGTTCGATCAGTGGCAGATCAGCGAGCGGGAAAAAAGTCAGCGCCGGTGTCGGCATCTTCGAACCCGGATCAGGGTGTTGCGATACCGGTCATGCGCACGCCCGCGTGGCTGCCGGGATAGCGTTTGTTAATGAAAATCAGCACCGACGTCAGCGCTTCCATGGCCGCCGAATTGGCGAGCGATCCGGCGTGCCAGGCTTTGAATTTTGCCTGCTCGGCAAGCTGGATGACGATTTCGCGAGCCGCGAACTTGTCACCGGCGACCAGTACATCGCAATCCATCTCGGCAGCGGATGCCATCAGGTCGGCTGCGACATTTTGAAATGCGGAAACCACCGTGACATTTTCACCGACGATTTGCTGTGCAATTACTGCGGCGCAGCCTTCGGCGGGCATTTGTACCCGTGCAACTTTGGGCGGAACCAGCGGTACGGTCGTATCGATGAGAATTTTTCCGGTCAGTTCGCTGCGGATATCCTCAAGGGTCGGGCGCTGGTATGCAAACGGCACGGTCATGATGACAATATCGCCCTTTGCCGCCGCCGCCCGATTCTGCAGGCCTGCAAAGGCTGCATCCGGCAAATCCTTATGCAGAGCGGCTGCGGAGTTGACGGCTTTATCGGTCTGCCGGGAACCGATGATGATTCGATAGCCGGCCCGGGCCCAGCGCCTGGCCAGCCCGGTGCCGAGTGCCCCGGTGCCACCGATGATACTGATAGTCTTGATGTTAGCGGTTTTTTCCATAATTTTTCAAAGGTCTTTGTGCAGCGAGTAGGCATGGTATCTTGCCTGTAATCGGTCGTCCAAATTCTACATTTTAGCCGGTATGGCCGTTGCCCGGTGGTCGCGACCCCCGTTACTGATGCAAAATATCACTTTTGGCTGTGACCGGACGATAACAACGACAGAAAAAGCGTCGGAGCCTATGGAGTAATCCTACCATTGAAGTTTGTGACGTGACTCCCGGTGAACGGATGGGGTTGGAGAGATGCATGGAAATATATAAAGAGTTTATGTTCGAGGCGGCACATCGGTTGCCGCGAGTTCCCCCGGGGCACAAGTGCGCCCGTTTGCATGGTCATTCGTGGAAGGGCGGGATTTATGTTGCCGGTGAGATCGATCCAGAGTTTGGCTGGATTATGGATTACGGGGAAATCAAGAAATTGTTTGCCGCTTTGTTCGACCAGCTTGATCATAACTATCTGAATGACATAGAGGGCCTGGAAAACCCGACCAGTGAAGTGCTGGCAAAATGGATTTGGGATCACCTCAAGCCCGATTTGCCGCAATTGTCGCGGGTGGTGATTAATGAAACCTGTACATCCGGATGCATCTACCGTGGCCCCGATGATTGATGTCGATACAACCGGAATTGCCAGCGACGCATCGCCGCATGATGTTTTCATGCGGGCAGCGCTTGAAGCGGCGCGGCGCGGCATGTTGGCCGGCGAGCCACCGGTTGGTGCGTGCCTGGTTGCCGATGGCGAAATTGTTGTAACGCGGAGTAACGCCGTAATCGGTGAACTTGATATCACCGCGCATGCTGAAATGCGGGTCATCCGCGAGGCATGTCGGCAGTTGCGCAAGCTCGACCTGAGCGGAAGTACATTGTACGTAACCGTTGAACCCTGCCTGATGTGCCTGACGGCCTGTCACTATGCCGGGATAGGCAAAGTAGTTTATGGCGCCGGGATTGCTGACATGAATGCTGTCACCGGCAACGAGTTGGCCGCAGCGCCCGCTAATGACCTGCCGTTGAAACTTGAAGGCGGTTGCCTTGCGGCGGAATGTCGTGGGCTAATCGTAACGTGGTCCGGCAGTCGTCAGGCAGGATCGGTTAGCTGATGCCAAGCGCAAGCCAGTACGATGCTATTGCCGAACAATATCGGCGCTCAAAATCATCGCCACTGCGGTCATACATCGAGGCCTACACCTTTTTAAATCTTATCGGTGATGTTCGCGGCAAGCGAATACTGGATCTGGCTTGCGGCGAAGGATTTTATTCGCGCCGCCTGAAGGCACTCGGGGCTGCACGCGTCACCGGCGTCGACATTTCCGTTGAGATGATTCGCCTGGCCGAACAACAGGAACGCAATGATCCGCTGGGTATTGATTTTGTCTGTGCAGATGTGCGCGAGCTTGGCGATCTCGGCGAGTTTGACCTTATTGTTGCAGCCTACCTGTTGCACTATGCGCCGAGCGACACTGATCTTGCGCGTATGTGCCGCAATATAAAGCGCCATTTGTCTGTGACCGGTCGTTTTGTAACGCTTAACGAAAATCCTGATCAGTCGGCCGAACAGTATGCCGGTTACGAGCAATACGGTTTCAACAAGACCATTGACAGTCCGGCCATCGACGGCGCACAGATTACCTACTTCATGGTTGCCGGACGCGAACTGTTCAAGTTTCATGCTCATTACTATGCACGGCAGACTTATGAGCAAGTGTTAACCGATGCCGGTTTTGGCCGCGTTGCATGGCATCCGCTCAGGCTCGATCCGGCCGGTATCGATGCTCACGGTGCCGATTACTGGCAGGAGTATCTGGATAATCCGCCGGTCATCGGTCTTGAGTGCCGGGTATAGGCATGTTGCTGCACGAGTCATTCGAGAGCCATGCTGCAACGCGGCCGTATGCGGTTGCCTTGACTGTTGGCGAGCGACATCTGACCTATGGTGATTTAAATACGCTGGCCAATCAGTTTGCGCATGCGTTGATCGGGGCGGGTGTTGTGGCTGAGGTCCGGGTGGGTTTGCATTTGCCGCCGGGCGTTGAACTGATTGCCGCGATGCTGGGCATTATGAAGGCCGGCGGCGCCTATGTTCCCCTGAGTCCGGATTTGCCGAGTAACCGGCTGGGGCAGATTCTCGAGTTGGCCGAGCCGGCAGTTATCGTTACGCAACGTACGGCTGTGGCCAACCTTCCCGGGCATGCGGCACAACTCATTTATGCGGACAGTGATTTGACCAGGGCTTTCTGTAGTGATGATCCGCATACGCCCGTAGCCTCTGATGATTTGTGTTACGTCATATTCACCTCCGGTTCGACCGGCACACCAAAAGGAGTCATGGTCACTTACGGTAACCTGGTCCCCTTGTTCGACGATATCGGTACCCGACTCGATATCGATGCCGGTGATGTTTGGACATTATTTCATTCGCTATCGTTTGGCTTTTCGGTTTGGGAAATCTGGGGCGCTTTGCGTCACGGTGGCCGGCTCGTCATTGTGCCGCCCGAATTGCGTACCGATCCCGCCCGGTTGTTTGCCTTGTTGTGCTCACAATGCGTGACAATGCTGAGTCAGACTCCGTCCGCATTTCGTCAGAACCTGTTGTCCGCTTCTTTCGCCGACGGTATTGCAGCTACCGCATTACGTTGTGTGGTGCTTAGCGGGGAGGCCGTCGACACCGAGGCATTGCACCGCTGGTTTCGTCAGCACGGCGACGTTGAGCCGCGCATCGTCAACACCTATGCGATTACCGAGACGGCCGGGCAATTGACCTTTGCGGTTTGTGAAAATGCAGACCGCAACGCGGGAATGACTGCTGTTGTCGGCAGGCCGTTGGCGCATGCCGAACTGGTCATCGTGAACGAAGCCGGTGCTGACCAGGCATGGCTGCCGGTGCCGACCGGCCAGGCCGGCGAACTGTTGGTTGGCGGGCCTTCAGTTGCCCGGGGCTATATCGGTGCGGCGGAGCAGACCAGTCGGCGATTCATCGCCATGGGTATCGATGGCTATCAGGCAACACGTTGGTACCGAACCGGCGACCGGGCACGGTTGACTTCGGAGGGTGAACTTGAATTTCTCGGTCGTAGCGACGAGCAGGTCAAATTACGCGGTTACCGGATTGAGCTGGGTGAGATTGCCGCCGTGTTGCGGCAACATCCTGCGATCGATGCTGCTGCCGTTGCCTTGCGCTCTGATCACGGTGGGCAACCCCGCCTGGTCGGCTATATCGTGCCGCGGGCAGGGTTGTCACCGGAGCCGGCCACCCGTCCCGAGTTCTGGCCGTCGGTCGGACCCTATCAGTTATATGATGAATTCCTTTACGATTTGATGAGTTCTGAAGCCGAGCGACTTGCGAGTTACCGGGAAGCTTTCGATCGTTCGGTGCGTGGTAAGGTGGTGCTGGATATCGGCACCGGTGAGCACGCGTTGTTGGCGCGTATGTGCATCGATGCCGGCGCTCGTAAAGTGTATGCCGTCGAGATACTTGAAGAGGCGTATCGTAAGGCGCGCACGCTGATCAATGATCAGGGCCTGGCGGACCGGATTATCGTCATGCAGGGCGATATGGTATCCATTGATTTGCCGGAACCGGTTGATGTCTGCACCCAGGGCATCATTGGTAACATCGGCAGCGCCGACGGCATTGTGCCGATCTGGAATGCTGCCCGGCGTCATTTTGCTCCCGACTGCATACCGGTGCCGGCGCGTTGCCGAACCCTGATTGCTGCCGTCGAATTGCCCGCAGCCCTTAGCGCAGATCCGGCATTCAGTGACGTCGCGGGTCGTTATGCAGAGCGGGTATTTGACCGGTTTGGGCGCCGTTTCGATATTCGGTTGTGCGTCAGTGACCTGCCTGAAACGGCGATCATTTCTGCTGCACATGTGTTCGAAGATCTTGATTTCACCAGCAAGTTAGCCGCCGCATCGCAAGGTAGCGCGCGGATGAAGATTGCTCGCGAGGCACGTCTTGACGGTTACCTCGTCTGGACCGTGGTAACAACCGGCGGTGACACAGATGTAGACTATCGGCGTACCCAGCAGGCCTGGTTACCGGTGTTTTTTCCATTGGGTGAAACTGGTGACTGCTTTGGTGTGCCGGTACACGAGGGAGACACGATTAAGGTCGAATGGTCGATCGGGGTTGCGGGCGACCATGCAACTACCGGGCAGGCTTCGATATATCCCGATTATCGGATTGTGACCTCGGTGGCGAGCGATGACGAACGGCGGACAAGCTATGAGTACCTGTCACGTGTAGAGGAAACGGCGCTTGACAGCACACCGCTGTACCGGGCGCTGTGGCAAGCGTCGGCCGACAACCCGGATAGTCGTGATTTGGCGCCTGCCGTCCTGCACCATTGGCTTGCTGCGCGGCTGCCTGAATATATGCTGCCGACAGCCTGGCTCGAACTCGAGCGGTTACCGCTGACGAGTAACCATAAACTTGATCGCCAGGCGCTGCCGGCACCTGAACCGGGGCGCGATTTCGCCGTACCGGGCGAGCCGGCTCGTGATGATCTGGAGCGGGACCTGGTGACGCTTTGGAAAAACATATTGCATGTCGACAATATCGGTATCCGGGATAATTTTTTTGACCTCGGTGGGGATTCTATTTCTGCAGTGCGTTTGACAAGTGCGCTGCAACGCCTGCTCGATGATGCCGTCATGTTGATTGCAATATTTGATGCGCCGACGGTTGCCGGTCTTGGTGAATACCTGCGTGAGCATCATGGTGCGGCGATTGCAGTTCGTTACTCGGTTGAAACGCCGGTTATTGACGGTGTCGAAACCGGCACCGTACCTGATGATGGCGATGCGCCGCTGTCTTTTCAGCAGCAGAGTTTCTGGGTGCTGAATCAGCTGTATCCGTCAATGACCGGTTCTAACGAGCAATTTGTGATCCCGCTGGACGGGCCGGTCGACATCGGGCGACTCGAGAAGGCCTGGAATGCTGTGCTTGAACGTCATGAAGTGTTGCGCACGGTATTTCGTGAAACCGATAGCGGTGTCAGGCAGGTTGTTTTGCCGCACAGGAACGTGTCGTTGCCGGTCAGTGTAATTGACAAGACCGACGTCGAGGATAAGGGTGCTGGCCGGTTCATGGCGGCAGCGCAAGCGGCAATCGGCACCAGTTATGACCTGACCGCCGGTCCGCTGATTAATGCCTGCCTGTATCGATTTTCTGCGCAGCATGCGAAGTTGCTCGTCAATGCACATCACATCATTGCAGATGGCCTGTCAATCCGGATTATTCGTGATGAACTGGTTCGGCGCTACGATTTGTCCGCTCAATCGGAAACCGGTCAGTCCCTGCCTCCTGCGATGCAATATAGCGATTACTCGATCCGCCAGCGGGCCGAGTCGCATGGCGACGGCTGGGAGCGGAATCTTGATTTCTGGCGAGTCGCACTTAAGGATGCCCCGGATCGCACGACCCTGCCGTCGCGTCCGGTTATCGTTAGCGATGACCAGTGGCAAGGCCATCAGGCCAGAATCGGTTTTGTTATCGATGCTGCGACGGCGGATAGTCTGCGTGCATTATCGCGCCGGTCGAGTGCAACTCTTTTCATGACCTTGCTGGCTGCATTCAGGGTTTTGTTGATTCGCTATTCCGGACAGAATGACATCGCGATCGGTTCTCCGGTGACCTCGCGCGATACTGCGATGACTCAAGACATGGTTGGCTGCCTGGTTAATAATGTCATGTTTCGTAATCGGGTGGCCGATGACGAGCCCTTTGCTGATGTGCTGGAGCGTGAGCGGATATCGGCACTGGCCGCTTTGCAACATGCCGGCATCCCTTTCGAGCGGGTCGTGGAAGCGTTGCATCCGCGGCGTCGCTTTGGTGAGCACCCGTTATTTCAGATCCTGTTTCTGTTTGAAGATGCATTCGTGCGTAGCCGGCAGGGTGGTGAACTGCGTTTCGGCCTGGAAACACTGAATACCTCACGCAGTTCTTACTGGGATATCGAATTTTCGGTTTCCGATTTCGGTGACGACGGCATCATTCGCGGTTATTTGGGCTATTCAACAGCTCGGTTTGACGATGCATTCGCCGAATCATTGCCGGGACACTATGCCAGGCTGTTAGGTGAAATTGTCAGCAATCCCGGGACACCTGTGGGCAGCCTTGGGTTACTTGAATCCGGGCAGCGCAGCAAGATACTCGTCGATTGGAATGCTACGCAACGTCATTATCCGGGCCCGGCCCGGCTGCATGAGCGATTTGCGCAACAGGTTAAGCGTAGCCCTGATGCCTTAGCCCTGATTGGCGATGATCAGTCGCTTAGCTATGGCGAACTGGCCTCACGTGTACAGCGGCTGGCCGGCAAACTGCACGGTCATGGTATTGGTCCGGGTGACCTGGTGGGTATCGGTGTTCGCCGCTCGGTTGAGCTTGTCGTAGGGATTATTGCGACGTTGAGAACCGGTGCAGCTTATGTGCCGCTTGACCCGAATTATCCGTCACTGCGCCTGCAGTTTATTGTTGCGCAAACGGGCCTGCAAATGATTCTCACAGACGGTTGTTTGCCGCGCTCTGTCAGCGGCACGCTCGATACTATTCGTCTCGATGAGATGGACTGGAGTCAAACCAATACCGATATCGTGTTACCCGACGTTGAGGGTGACGGCAAGAATGCCGCTTATATTTTATATACATCCGGATCGACCGGAACGCCTAAGGGAGCGATTGGTTTGCATGCTGGCGCCATTAACCGCTGTGAATGGATGTGGCATGAATACGGCTTCACGGTTGATGATGTTTTTTGTTTGCGGACCAGTCCCTGTTTTGTTGATTCAGTTTGGGAAATTTTCGGTCCGCTGATCCATGGTGCCGCGTTGCGGGTGATTGCCGATGCCGATATCAAGGATCCGTTAAGACTGGTCGAGCGACTTGCTGAGCAGGTCGCCGGCAAGACCGTCAGCCATATTGTGGTCGTGCCGTCTTTGCTGGTTGCATTATTGGATATTGATGCTCGCCTCGGTCGCCGGTTGCCGGGTCTGCATACGTGGATTACCAGCGGTGAACCACTGCGCCCTGAATTGTTACGACGGTTTCGCCGGGCCTGTCCGGGCATGACGTTACTGAATACCTATGGCATGTCGGAAATCTGGGATGTAACCTGTTTTGATACATCGTTATGGGACGAGGATGAAACCATCGTACCGATCGGCAAACCGATCGACAATGTGCGTACCTATGTGCTGGATACGTTGTTGCAGCCGGTTCCGATTGGTGTTGTCGGAGAGCTATATGTCGGTGGTGCCGGTCTTGGTGGCGGGTATCTGCAGCAACCTGAATTGAATGCAAAACAATTTGTGCCTGACCCGTTTTCGGTGGCGGGTAACGGCCCGGGCAACAGTGGGCAACTGTATCGAACCGGTGATCTGGCTCGCTATCGTGCCGATGGGTTTTTGGAATGTCTCGGCCGGGTGGATCGGCAAATCAAGTTACGGGGTTTTCGTATCGAGCCGGATGAGATCGCCGCTGTAATGCGCGATCATCCCGGGGTCAGCGATGCCTGTGTCGATCTTCGTCTGCGATGCGGCAGTGAGTCGCTACTGGTTGGTTACTGGCAATCGACTGATGCCGGCTTTGCAGATAACGGTATCACTCCGGCAGAGGCGTTACGCGGTTTCCTGAGAACACGTCTGCCTGATTACATGCTGCCCGGCATGTTGATCGAGGTCGGGCAAATGCCGTTGACGTCAAGTGGCAAGATCGATATGCAGGCATTGCCGAACCCGGAGTCGGCAGATACGGATGAGCAGCAGCAACCGGTTGCGTTTGTTTCGCCGGGTACTGAGACCGAGCATGCTGTGGCAGTTCTGTGGCGTGAGATCCTCGGTGTCAATCGGGTCGGTCTGCATGATGATTTTTTTGACAGCGGCGGACACTCTTTATCAGCTACCCGATTGTTGGCACGCATTCGGGCACATTTTGACATTGATCTGAATCTCGCCCAGTTTTTTGATGCGCCAACCACTGTTGGTGTAGCACGCTATATTGACGAACACCTTCAGCATCAGGCCGATCTGGCAAATGCTGATGGCGGTACAGAAGCGATAAAGCTTGGGCGGTTGGAGCGCGGTGACCGGTTGCCACTGTCATTTGCCCAGGAGCGGCTCTGGTTTCTGAACGAACTTGATCCTGATAGCCCGGTTTACAATATTGCCTTCACCCTTCGCTTGTCCGGTGACCTGGACCTTGATGTATTGCAATCGGCTGTTGATTTGCTGGTACAACGTCATGAGGTATTACGCACCCGGTTCCTGTCATCAGATGGCCGGCCTTATCAGGAAGTTCTGCCTGAGCGACCGGTACCGATTTGCAGCGAGGATCTTTCCGGTTGTGATGCACGGGGGTGGGAACAGCGCCTGACAGAGTTGTCAGCACAATCATTCGTCCTCGATCATGGGCCGTTGTTACGGCTGCATGTTTTGCAGGGCGACCCACAGAAGTTCCTGTTACTGGTCGTTATTCATCATATTGTCAGCGATGGTCTGTCGAACGCGATCTTTATTGATGAACTGGCAACCCTCTACGGCTGCGTGGCCGATGGCCGTGAGCCGGTATTACCCGCATTGCCAATCCAGTATGCAGATTTTTCCCTGTGGCAGCACCATGCTGTCAAGCGTCCCGAACTTGATGCCCAGCTGGACTATTGGATTGAGCAACTGCGCGATGTGCCGCCGGCACTTGAGTTGCCGACCGACCGACCACGACCGGCTGAACAAATGTTTCGTGGCGCCTGGTTATGGCGTGAATTGTCCGGCGAACGTGCCGAGATGCTGCGCGTATTCGGGCGTCGTCATCGGTGTACCCTGTTCATGGTTCTGCTGGGGACATTCGATGTCCTGTTAAGCCGTTATTCCGGGCAGACGGATATTGTGGTCGGTTCGCCGATTGCCGGCCGATCCTGGTATGAGCTCGATGGATTGATCGGTTTGTTCGTCAACACCGTCGCGTTGCGCACGGATCTGACCGACAATCCAACCTTTGGTACTTTACTGTCGCGTGTGCGACGCACGATTCTCGATTCACAGGCTAATCAGGACCTTCCTTTCGAGCGACTCGTGGAATCGCTGCGACCGGATAGGACCCTGAGTCATGCGCCGGTGTTCCAGGTCATGTTCAACATGACACCGATTCCTGACCGGACGCGAAACGTAGCCGGAGTTCGTATGCGCACCGGACGCTTGCAGGATCACGGCGTGTCGACTTTCGATCTGACCCTGAATGTTGGTGAGCGTACGGATGGGCTGGACTTCGTCTTTGAATACGATCGTGATCTGTTCGACCGGCAAACGATTGAACGAATCGCGACCTACTTTGATTACCTGTTAAAAGTGATTATCGATGCAGCGGACACACCGGTCTCGGCATTACCGTTGTGGCCGCCGGACGAGCACGCTGTGTTGCTCGATGTGTTGAATTCGCCCGCTGCCCGATTTTCTAATCTTCAGTCGGATGGTATGCAGACCGAACAAGTGCAATCGGTACTTGCGTTGTTCGAATCCTGGGTCGACCGGCAACCTGCGTTACTGGCTGTCGAATGTGGGCACGATCGACTGACTTACGCCGAGCTCGACCGGCAGGCAAATTGTGTGGCCGACCGGCTGTATGGTCTGGATATCGAGCCGGGCGCTTATGTTGCGGTTTGTCTCGATCGGTCGGTTAACCTGCTGGTTGCGGTACTCGGCGTTCTGAAAGCTGGTTGTGCGTATGTTCCGCTTGATGCGGACTATCCTGCGGCACGCCTGGCCGATATGTTCGCCGTAGTAGGGCCCCGGGCACTGATTGCCCAGGCGACGACGGCTTCGGCTTTGTCATTTGTCAGCGTGCCGACGATCCTGCTTGATGAGGATTATGGCGGCCTGGCAGGGGCTGGCTTAAGCCGTCAGGTTTATCAGCCACAGCTTGCCGATCCGGCTTATGCATTGTTTACCTCAGGGTCCACCGGAACACCGAAAGCGGTAGCCGTGACACACGGTAATCTCGCCGCAATCTGTTGCGCGTGGCAGGATGCCTACACCCTCTCGGCAGATGATCGGCATCTGCAAATGGCGAGTTTCTCCTTTGATGTTTTTACCGGTGACTGGATTCGTGCGCTGTGCTCCGGTGCTAGCCTCGTGTTGTGCCCGCGCTTTGATTTGCTCGAACCGGCACGGCTGTATGCCTTGTTGCGCGACCGGCATATAACTTGTGCCGAATTTGTACCGGCCGTGTTACGTGGCCTGCTTGCCTGGCTTGAAGAATCCGGCGCAGACCTTGCTTTCATGCGACTCCTCGCCGTCGGTTCAGACAGCTGGTATGGGTCAGAATTTGCTGCGCTCACAGCTGTCGTCGGTCCGCATACGCGGGTGGTCAATTCCTACGGTACGGCTGAAACAACCATTGACAGTACTTTCTTTGAAGCACTCGGTGACATGAAAAAATATGTCATGATTGAAGGCTGCATGCCAATCGGCCGGCCCTTTGCGGGAAGTCGGGTTTATGTTTGTGATCCCGAGTTGCGCCTGGTGCCGCCCGGCGTTCCCGGTGAGCTCTGCATCGGCGGTGCGGGTGTCGCAACCGGTTATGTGGGTGATCCGGTGCTCACGGCAGAACGGTTTGTCACTGATCCATTTGTGCCTGACGGCAGGTTATATCGTACCGGTGACCGCGTCCGCTATCACAGTGACGGCACATTGGTTCTCCTCGGTCGCATGGATCGGCAAGTCAAGTTACGCGGCTTTAGAATTGAGCTCGGTGATATCGAGGCTGCCTTGTCTTGTCAGCCTTCCATTGTCGCCGCCGCAGTTGTTATCGATAGCGTTGCAAGAGACCGGCGTCTTGTTGCTTACGTCGTGACGGCATCCGGGTCAATCAATGTTGATGCATTGCGCGTGGCATTACGTAGCCAGTTGCCTGATTACATGGTGCCGGTACAGTTTGTTGAACTCGATGCATTGCCGGTTACACCGAATGGTAAGGTTGATCGAAACAGGTTGCCGGTTCCGGAGCAGTACCTTCGACATGTGTCGACCCATGTCGAACCGACCGGACCGGTTGAGGCAGTGTTACTTGAGTTGTATCGGGATGTTCTCGGTATTACGGACATTGGCGTGCATGACAGTTTCTTTGACCGGGGCGGACATTCACTGCTTGCCACACAACTTGTTTCACGAATTCGTGATGTGCTTAACATCGAGTTGCCGCTACGCGCGTTATTTGAAGACCCGACGATTACGGGACTCGTCGCGGCCATAGGTCGTCAGCTTGGCCGCGCACCGCCACCGCTGCGCCCGGTTCAGCGCAATGCATCCGGTACTGCGCCGGTATCGCTCATGCAGCAGAGGCTCTGGTTTCTTGCCATGCTGGAGCCGGACAACCCGGCTTATCATCTGCATTGGTCGGTTCGTCTGACCGGTGCGCTGGATCGCCCGGCTTTATCACAAGCTGTTGATGCGCTGGTTGCCCGGCACGACAGCCTGCGCACAACAATTGCTGTTCCGGAGAGTTCCCCCGCAGCCGAGCCGCTGCAGCATATCGCTGCAAGCATGCCGGTAAGCGTTGAGTATTGCGGATCTTCCTGGCGGCTTGAGGATTTGATTGCGTTGCCATTTGATCTGAGGTCGGGGCCACTGCTGCGTGTACATTTAATCGAGTGTGGGCCGGACCAGCACATCCTGTTGCTGGTTATTCACCACATCATTGCCGACGGTTGGTCAATGTCGGTGTTATTTGATGAGTTGTCACAGGCCTATAACGCCGCTCGGCGCGGCGAGTTACCGGGCTGGGCAGCGCCAGGTGCTGCGGGGTTGCCGGTGCAATATGCCGATTACGCGGTCTGGCAGCGAGAACAGCTAACGGGCGCTGAACTTGCTCGCCAGAGCGATTACTGGTGTAACCAGTTGGCCGGGGCGCCGGAACTGCTTGAATTGCCGATCGATCGGCCCCGTCCGGCGCTGCAGACTCATGCGGGCGCCTGGTTTGAGCTCAGCGTGCCGGGCGGACTGACGGCAGCATTGCATGCTGTCGGGCGTAGTGAAAATTGCACCCTGTTTATGGTGTTAATGGCTGCATTTGATATTGCCCTGGCGCGTTTTGCCGGAGCCACTGATGTCGTCGTTGCTACGCCGATTGCCGGGCGCAGCCGAACGGAACTTGAAGGTCTGATTGGATTTTTCGTTAACACGCTCGTGATGCGTACTTCCGTTGACGGGAACCCGACATTTCGTGAATTGCTCGGGCGGGTTAAGCAAACGGCACTTGATGCTTATGCACATCAGGATCTGCCTTTCGAAAAACTGGTTGAAATACTACGCCCGCGGCGCAGCCGCAGTTATAACCCGATCGTGCAGGTATTGTTCGCTGTTCATAATCAACCGGTAAATCCTTTTACACCTGATGGTCTGGAGGTTGAATCGATCAATGTCAGTAGTAATACGACAAAGTTTGATCTCAGCGTGCATGTAGCCGAACGTGATGGAGAGTTGCAGTGTGGATTCGGTTACAACCCGGACTTATTCGATACCGCTACGGTTGCGGCATTTGCCCATTACTATGAGACGATACTGACGGCAGTATCCCGGGATGTGGGTATTCGCCTGAGCAGAGTTGGCACAATACCCGCATCGATTGCGCAACCCGACTGGACGGGGCATCTTGTTGAGCGATTTGCTGCCCAGGTGCAACGGGCTCCGCAGGCCATTGCCGTGCGTACAACTGATGCCATGCTGAGTTATGCAGCATTAAATGCACAGGCCAATGGTGTGGCGCAACAGCTGTTGTCAATATTACTGTCGCCTGATGCAGAGTCGCCGCGCATTGGTTTGTTATGTGGCTACGATCAAAGGCTGGTGGCCGGGTTGTTTGGCATTCTCAAGGCCGGCTGCATCTGGGTGCCACTCGATCCTGCCTGGCCCGCTGCGCGCCTGAAGAGTATTGCAGCCGATGCAGGCCTTGCAGCGGTTGTGACTGACCCGCTGCACAGGCAACAGGCAGAAGGGTTGTGTGGTTCCCTCGTTGATATAACTGAGTGCGCAGTGGCCAGCGACCCAGAGGTGAGTATCGCAGCGGATGCGCTGGCTTGCATTATCTACACTTCGGGTTCGACCGGTACACCCAAGGGGGTGATGCAAACCCACAGCGGTGTCGTGATCCAGGTCGGGCGTTACAGCAGGGCGTTACGCCTGGCCTCGTCAGACCGGTTAAGCGGGTTATCGGGGTACGCCTACGACGCAGCGATTCAGGATATTTTCGGCGCCTTGCTGAACGGGGCAACGCTATGCCCGCTGGCGGTACGCGGCAGTGACCAGCATCTGTTTGAACAGTCGGCCGTACTCGAGCAACTGGCAAGCGTATCGACTACTGTCATGCATGCGACGCCTTCTCTGTTTCGATACCTTTTCAGTGATCATGACAATGGTGAGAATACTCGTGATTTATCGTCGATACGTACTGTCGTACTGGGCGGTGAACCCGTGCGACGTTCAGACTTCGAGTTGTACCAACAGTATTTCGCCCGCGGAACCCAATTTGTGAATGGATTCGGGCTGACCGAATCGACTGTCGCGCTGCAGTTCATGGCGGATCATGACACGCCGTTGCATGGACAACAGATACCGCTTGGTATGCCGGTCGCCGGCCTTGAGGTTGACCTTATTGATGAGTCGGGCACATCGAGCTGGTATGGGGAGATTGTGCTGAGCGGTACGGGGTTATCACCGGGCTACTGGGGGCAGACGACGCTGAATACGCAGGGTTCCGGTTCCCGGTCGAGTTTTCTCACCGGTGATATTGCTTATCGCCGGCCTGATGGCCAGATGATATTTGCAGGCCGGCGTGATGCGCAGATTAATGTGCGTGGTTACCGTGTGGAACTGGCTGAAATAGAGGCAACCTTGTGTGCATTATCAGGGGTGGCTGACAGCGCGGCCAGGATCTGGCAGCGGGATGACGATACGTGGCTGGCCGCCTATATCGTGCCGGCGCCGGGGGTTGAACTGCAGGCGGGCAATTTGCGCGCCGCGCTGGCCGAACGATTGCCGGCATACATGTTGCCGCAGTCATTTGATTGCCTGGAAGTATTGCCGAGGCTAACCAGTGGTAAACTGGCAAGACATGAGTTACCCGCACCGCTGCGTACTCCTGTGGCGGAGTCCGCAGCCGCGCGTACTGCACTTGAAGTTGAACTGGTGTCGATCTGGGGTGACCTGCTGCAACGGGAGACTCTCGGCGTAAACGATGATTTCTTTGCGCTCGGTGGGCACTCGTTACTTGCAACCCGGGTTATTGCCCGGATTCGCGACCAGCTGGATCTTGAAATCCCGCTGGCCGGTCTTTTTGATGCGCCGACCGTGGCCGGGCTTGCGGAGCTCATCGAATCAATTCGGCAGGATCATCAGGAGCCCGCACTGACGCGCATTCCAAGACATAATCGGCGCAGTTCATGAGTACCGAGCGGTATGAATTTCCGTTGTCGTTTGCGCAACAGCGGCTGTGGTTTCTCGATCAACTTGAAGGACCCGGTACCGTCTATACGATCCGGTTACCGGTTAGTTTGACCGGTTCGCTCGATCGCTGCAGCTTGCAGGACGCCGTCAATCTGGTGGTTGACCGACATGAATCGCTGCGAACAACTTTTACGGATCGTGGTGGAGAGCCGTTGCAGGTGATTACCGCTGCCGCCCGGGTGCCGGTGCAATGGCACGAGCTAACCGGATCGGGCCGTGCTGTGTTACACGCACAGGTTGGTGAGTTGGCAGCTGAACCGTTTGATCTTGAGAAGGGCCCGCTGTTTCGAGTGCATGTGTTATGCATTTCTGCGACAGAACACCTGTTGTTGGTGCTTTGCCACCATATTGTGTCGGATGCCTGGTCATCGGGCGTTTTGTTCCGCGACCTGGCCAGTTGTTACGCTGCACTGGTCGCCGGTGAGCGACCACAATTAAGTGAACTGCCGGTGCAATATGCCGATTACACGGTCTGGCAACGTAACTGGCTGGCAGGTTCTGAACTGGAACGGCAACTCAAATTCTGGCGTGCCGCACTGGCTGATGCTCCGGCAGAGTTGTGGTTACCGGCGGATCGGCCGCGGCCGCCACAGCAGACCTACAATGGCAGTCGCCTGACCCGCGTTATGCCGGCCAGCCTGATGATGGCACTCAATAAACTGGCTCGTGACCAATCATGTACGCTGTTTATGGTTATGCTCGCGGCATTCAATGTGTTGCTGTCACGCTATACCGGTCAGGATGATATTTGTGTGGGGTCACCGATTGCCGGTCGGCGGCGCACCGAGCTTGAAGGACTGGTTGGCCTGTTCGTGAATACACTCGTACTGCGTACCGATTTATCCGGTCGGCCGGGGTTTCTGGAATTACTGGCGCGGGTGCGCAGTACGACGCTGGCCGCGTTTGCACATCAGGAATTGCCCTTTGAGAAACTTGTTGAAGCGTTGCAACCGGTTCGCGATCAGGCTCGCTCGCCATTATTCCAGACCATGTTTATTCTGCACAACACGCCATGGGAGGCGCAACCCATCCATGGTCTCGAAATAGAGCCGGGTGAGGCGGGCCCGGTCGAAACCGCAAAGTTCGACCTGACGGTATCGGCACATGAATATGAAGATGAGTTATGGGTAAATCTTGAGTACAACACGGATCTGTTTGACCAGCAAAGCATAGATCGCCTGGCTGAAAGTTATCAAATCTTATTGCAGGCAATCACCCAGGATCCGGAGCGGTCGATCGATAAGCTGGACTTATTGTCGGCGCAACAACGCCATGATCTATGCACAGTAACCACCGGGAACAAACGGGCAGTTGATGAGCGATTGACCGTGTACGGACTGATCAGTGCACAGACGCAGCGGATACCGGATGCGATCGCGCTTGAGTTTGCAGGTCAGCAATGGACTTACAGCAAGCTGGATGCGCGTGCGGCAGCGCTGGCAGAGTGCCTGGTCGAGTTGTTACCGCGGGTGACAAGCCCGTATATCGCGGTTTGCACCGAAAGAGCGCCGGTTATGATGACGGCGGTGCTCGGGGTGTTGCAATCCGGTGCCGGCTACCTGCCGCTGGACCTGACATACCCTGCTCAGCGCATCCGGTATATGCTCGATGATTCGGATGCCGGCATCCTGATAACGCAAGCAGCCGTCAGCGGATTCTTGCCGCCATTCAACGGTGCAATTGTATTGCTGACCGATGACGGTCGGATTGCTGAAATCCGGATGCCTGTTGTTGAATGCACTGGCAAAGCAGTTGCGCCCGATGCGTCGGTTGCCTACCTGATCTATACCTCGGGTTCTACGGGCAGACCAAAAGGTGTGCGCATCTCACAGCATGCGGTGGTGAACTTCCTGCTTAGCATGGCGACTGAGCCCGGCATCGAGGCGGCTGATCGGTTGCTTGCTGTTACTACCTTGAGTTTTGATATTGCCGTGCTCGAGTTGTTATTGCCGCTAACCGTTGGTGCCACCGTTATCATCGCACCTGCCGAGATCACCGGCGATGGCCCTGCACTCAGCGCGCTGCTGCAGGAAAGCCGAGCGACGATCATGCAGGCGACACCGGCGACCTGGCGCCTGCTGTGCAATACCGGTTGGAGCGGTTTGCCGGGTCTTCGCATCCTGTGTGGCGGCGAATCACTTGACCCGGGGCTCGCCAGGCAGTTACTCGATTCAGGCGGCGAATTGTGGAATATGTACGGTCCGACCGAGACGACAATCTGGTCAACCTGTGAGCGACTTCTTGATGCATCCGTGCCAATTAGCATCGGTCGGCCAATAGCCAATACAATCATCCGGGTTCTCGATGGCAGTATGGGGCCGGTACCGGTCGGGGTTGTCGGTGAACTTTATATCGGCGGCCAGGGGCTGGCAGACGGTTATCACGAACGTACGGAACTGAGCGCCGAACATTTTGTTGCCGATCCGGTGCGACCGGGTGACAGGCTTTATCGTACCGGGGACCTGGCGCGGATTCGCAGTGATGGCAAGCTTGAACTGCTGGGGCGAACTGATCGACAGGTCAAATTACGTGGTTTCCGGATTGAACTCGGTGAGATCGAGGCGGTGCTGGGTGATCTTGCCGGCATCCGTGCGGCGGTTGTGGCGCTCAGTAATGAGCGGCTGGTTGCCTATGTCGTACCGGTGGTTACACCGCTCGATGTTGATGCGCTGCGTGTTGCATTACGTGATCAATTGCCGGCTTACATGCTGCCGTCATTATTTGTCGAACTCGAAAGCTTGCCGCTGACGCCGAATGGCAAGATCGATCGTCGCCAGCTACCGGCACCTGATCCGGTTGTCATTGCAGGGCTCAATAGCACAGCTGCCCGGGGTGCACCCAATGGATCGTTGCAGGCGGCGCTGGCCAGTTTGTTTGCTGATCTGCTCGGCTTGCCCGAAGTTGGTGTCAACGATAACTTCTTCACTGTCGGGGGCCATTCATTGCTGGCAACCCAACTGGTAGCGCGTATCCGTGATGTGCTGGCCGTTGAACTGCCGTTGCGCACATTATTCGATGAGCCGACGGTGGCCGGTCTGGCGGGCTTAATTGAATCAGACGAGACGAATCGTTGTGCATTTGAGTTTAACGGTCGTGCTGGTCAGCTGTTGCCACGGGATATACATCTTCACACGCAGGCGCCTGCATCTCTGATGCAGCAGCGGCTCTGGTTTCTCGATCAACTGGAGCCGGGCAGCAGTGCCTATAACCTGGCCTGGTGTCAGCATCTGGCTGGTGAACTTGATCACAATGCACTTAAAGCCGCTGTGCAGGCGCTGGTGGCGCGGCACGAGATCTTGCGAACTACGTTTACCGATGACGGCGGTGTGCCACAGCAACGGATCGCCGATGAACTAATGGTGGATGTTGAATTCACGATGTTGCCGGCAGCGCCGGAGGGTGAATTGCAGGCTCAGTTGAATGGCCTGGCCAAGCATCCATTTGCGCTTGATAGCGGACCATTGATACGCGTGCATATCGTCACCACCGGCAGGCACGAGCAAGTGCTGCTGGTGGTTATTCATCACATCATCGCTGACGGCTGGTCGATGTCTGTCTTATTTAATGAGTTAGCTGCGGCTTACAATGCATTCAGGCATGCCGAGCTGCCGTCATGGGCACCATTGACCGTGCAGTATGCCGACTATGCGGTCTGGCAACGTGACCGGTTAACCGGTGCGGAGCTGTCGCGGCAGATCAACTATTGGCGGGCACAACTCGAAGGTGTACCGGCGGTGCTGGAACTGCCGACCGACCGGCCACGACCGGCCGTTCAGTCTCATCGCGGAGCGAAAGTCTCACGGTCATTGAAGGCCGAACTGGCAGATGCACTTGCTGATCTTGCCCGACAAGAGGGCAGTACGCTGTTTATGGTTCTGGCTGCAGTATTTGCGCTGGTCCTGGGGCGGTATGCCGGTACCCGCGACGTGGTTTTCGGAACTCCGATTGCAGGGCGCGAACGAACCGAACTCGAAGGCCTGATCGGTTTTTTCATCAACACGCTTGTATTGCGCACCCGGCTTGACGGGAATCCGACCTTTCGCGAGTTGCTTGCACGGGTTCGCAGGGAATCTCTTGACGCCTATGCGCACCAGGATCTGCCGTTTGAAAAACTTGTCGATGAGTTAAGCCCTGAACGAAATACAGGACGTACGCCAATTTTCCAGGTCATGTTCAACCTGCACAATGAACCGGTGCAGGTGGCTGATTTTGATGCGCTTGATGCGACACCAATAGGCATCGATCGTGGGCTGGCTAAATTTGACCTGACCGTCAGCATCAGCGAGTTACAGCACAGTGATGAGGGTGGTTTGTTCGCTCACTTTGAATACAATTCCGATCTGTTTACCGCAGCTACGGTCAGTGAATTCACTGATTACTATGTGCTGCTCCTGGAAACTTTTGTTGCTGATGCGGATCTTCGCTTAAACGAATTACCTTCGCTGGCTGTGCCGCAGCGAATCGAGCGGGCAGACTGGACGGGTAACATCCTGACCCATTTTGGCACCTGGTTGAGCCGGACACCCAAGGCTATTGCCGTAAGCTCAGGTCGCAGCAGCTTAAGTTATGGGGAGGTCAATCAGCAGGCCAACAGGTTGGCTGTACGCCTGCTGTCGCTCGAACTGACCATGGATTCGGAGGTGCCGCGCATTGGCCTGATAGCTGCACCGGATACGCCGCTGGTCGTCGCTTTGGTGGGTATCCTGAAAGCCGGTTATGCCTGGGTGCCGCTCGATCCGTCCTGGCCGGATACTCGACTGGTCGCGATCGCACGCGATGCCGGCCTTGGCGCGATAGTCACCGATCCACTCCTTGTCGATAAGGCTCACTTACTGTCAGCATTGCTGTTACCGGTTATCGAGCTTGATGGAAAAGTGACTGCCGACGATCCGCAGGTCACGATTGAGGCTGATGCCCTGGCCTGCATTATTTATACATCCGGGTCGACCGGGGCACCAAAAGGTGTCATGCAGACACACCAGGGTGTGGTAACCCAGGTCGGTCGTTATTCGCAGGCGCTTGGGCTCAGCCCGGCGGATCGGTTAAGTGGATTGTCCGGTTTTGCTTATGATGCCGCTATTCAGGATATTTTCGGTGCGTTATTGAATGGCGCTAGGGTCTGCTTATACAACGTTTCAGGCTGCGGCAATATGGCCGGGGGCCGGAGTCTGACAGAGAATACGGCGCTGCTCACGGCACTGGTTGCCGATAGCATCACGGTTGTACATGCGGCACCGTCATTGTATCGCTATATATTCGGCGGAGAGCTGAATTGTTCTCACGATTTGTCCAGCGTGCGCCTGGTAGTGCTTGGTGGTGAACCGGTGCGGCGTTCGGATTTTGAGTTGTATCGTTCGCGCTTTGCAGGCGGCACACGTTTTATTAACGGCTTAGGCTTGACCGAGTCGACGCTCGCGTTGCAGTTCCATGCCGATATGGATACCCGGCTGGTTGGTCAGTCAGTGCCAATCGGCGATGCGGTTGCAGGTCTCAGCGTAGCGTTACTGGATGATAATGGGGAGCCGGGGTGGTGTGGTGAAATTGTACTGACAGGGCAGGGCCTGTCACCCGGTTACTGGCGACAACCGCAATCAACAGCAGAGCGCTTCGGCCCCGGTTCGGTATTGCGCACCGGGGATCTCGGGCGACGCTTGCCGGACGGTCACATCGTGTATGTTGGGCGACGGGACGAGCAGATTAATATTCGCGGTCACCGGGTCGAGCCTGCCGAGATTGAGGCGCAGCTCGTCACGCTGGCCGGGGTCGCCGATTGTGCGGTAACGGTAGTCGAGCGGCAGGGTGACCCCTGGTTGATCGCCTATGTGGTGGCCGCCGTGCCACATGACCAGCCGGTTGCTGCCGCTTTGCTCGATGCCCTGCGAGAACAATTGCCGGCCTATATGGTGCCGCAGGCGATTGAGTGGCTGGCAGAATTGCCCCGCCATGCGAACGGCAAAGTGGCACGAGGGGCGTTGCCCAAGCCCCGGTTCGATCATGAGGCAGGGGTTGGGCCGGTGCCGGCGCGCAGTGAGCTGGAGGGCAAATTGCAGTCGATCTGGGAAGAAGTGTTACAACTGGAGACGCTTGGTGTGCATGATGATTTCTTCTCGCTCGGTGGCCATTCGTTGCTCGCAACCCGGGTTATTGCCCGCATACGAGACCAGCTGAATATCGAGGTCCCCTTGATTAACCTGTTCGAGTATCCCACGATTGCCGGGTTCGCCGCGTTGATGACCCATTTGTCTTGCCGTGAAACCGGCCCGGACAGTCGTGATAAGTTGATTTCGGTCAGCCGGTGATATTGATCAGTCGTTGGTCGGGTTGCCCACCGTAGCATTACATTCAGATTCAAATTGAAGCAAAAGGACGATGACGTGTCAGAAGATGATGACAACATACAGCGCATGAGCGAAAGCTATCACCAAATCCTCGTGGCTATGGGTGAAGACCCGCAGCGTGAAGGACTTGTCGATACCCCCAAACGTGCCGCGAAGGCAATGCATTTTATCACCGGCGGGTACCGGCAGAATCTTGCTGATCTGATCAACAATGCCGTATTCACGAGTGACACCGATGAGATGGTCATCGTGAGCAATATCGAGATGTACTCGTTGTGTGAGCATCATATGTTGCCGTTCATAGGCAAGTGTCATGTTGCCTATGTTCCGCAAGGCAAGGTAATTGGTTTGTCGAAAATCGCACGTATCGTCGATTATTTCGCACGCCGGTTACAGATTCAGGAAGTGCTGACGAAACAAATCGCGAGTTGTGTTAACGATTCGATCGATGCGCGTGGCGTAGGGGTTGTGATAGAGGCCCAGCATATGTGCATGATGATGCGAGGGGTACAGAAACAGAACTCGGTCATGACGACATCCTGCATGCTCGGTAGTTTTCGTGCCCAGTCGCAGACACGTGAAGAGTTCTTGCGGTTGTTGTGATTTCCTGACCGGCAGGCTGGATCGGGTTAAGATTGACAGGGAATTTTATTTTCCTGTCAGCGGGAATGCGCAAATTCTTGGTGGGTTGATTTATGCCTGGGTTGATCGTCCCGATCAGCAAAAGATGCTATTTTCGTGCTGCATCTGTTACCGGAATAAATGGGGATACAGGAATGGTGAAAGGATTTAGCGGCATCGTGAAACTTGTTTTCTGCGGCATTATATTTTGTGCCGCCATACCGGTGCATGCACAGACTGGTGATTTGCTGGTTATTCGCGGTGGCACATTGATCGACCCGGGGCGCGATGATCTTGGTGTTACGGGGACTATTGTCGTCCAGAATGGCCTGATTATTGCTGTACAGACGGGTGATAATTCGACGCCACTTCCCACTGCGCAAGTGATAAACGCCAGTGGAGGCTATGTCGTGCCCGGTATTGCCGACATGCACAATCACCTGCGTTCCGGCATGTTCAAACCAGACGGTAACTCAACAGCCGTACTCAGCAGTTTGCTCGACTGGGGTGTTACTGCAACCCTGAATCCTGGTGTTCCGGCTGCAGAGTTCGATCAGTTGCGCAATGAGATTTCACGGGATCGCAGTGCCTATCCGCGCACATTTCTGGTGCGCGGAATTTTCACAACGGATGGTGGCTGGGGCAAAGGGTATGTACCCGAGACACCTGATCAGGCGCGGGCGATTGTGCGTGAACTCAAGGCCGCCGGTTCGGATGGTGTTAAGTTGATTTATGATGATATGCGCTGGGCGACAACGCGGCCCTTTGCGGTCATGGATCGCGAGATTGCAATAGCTATTATTGATGAGGCGCATCGTCAGCAGCTGATGTCATTTGCCCATGCACCTATTATGGAACTCGCCAAACACCTGCTCGAGGCAGGTATCGATTGTCTGATCCACGGCATCATCAGTGAGCCGGTTGATGCTGAATTCATCGACCTGATGAAGCGTAACAACACTTGTTATATATCGACATTGACGATGTTTCAGACCAATATTGGTTACGATAAATGGGCCGATCGGCTGGAAAGATTTGACCTTAACCGGCAGTTGAATCTTGCCGCAATGGAAGTCTTTCACAATACCTCTTCAGGCACGGCACGGCTCGACAATACGGCGTGGATTGTTGAGCATTTGCCGGTTTTACGGCTTAACCTGTTTACCGTGCATGGAGCCGGTATCCCGGTATTGATTGGTACTGATACGGGTATTCCTGGTGTGTTGCCCGGTATTTCGACCCAGCTTGAACTCGTCATGCATCAGGAGGCCGGGCTGGATCCGATTGATGTGCTCAGGGCTGCGACGACAACAGCAGCCGTTGTGTTCGATCGTAAAGGTGTGTTCGGTACGCTACGCGAAGGTGCCCAGGCGGATTTGCTGGTACTCGATGCTGATCCGCGTCTTGATGTAGGCAATGTTCGCCGCATTCAGCATATTATCCGTGCCGGCAAAGTGCACAAGTAAAGGCATCAGGAATCGCGGCTTAAGTTGTCCATACAGGGTTAAAATATTTTTACCTCAAATTTGCCGGCCATGTCATGGCACAGCGTATCGATGGTATCCGGTGGCGGTCTGGCGGCAGCATAGAACAAATGTGATGAACATCGGCAGTCCGATGCGCCGAAACGTTTGTGTGCGGTTGTATACTTTGCAGCCAGTGCTGCAGCCCAGTCGTGTTCATAATTAGTAGTCCCCGTCATGGTCCAGGTTTCAATCAAGGCCGTCTGTTGGCGCAGATAGTCAATATGCCAGTGCAGTTTCTTTTTCCGGCGACGGTGACGGGAAACGCGGGCTCTGATACCGCCGGGACCTCGGGCACTACCGACATAAATATAAAATCCGGGTTGCAGCAGCATATGGCCCAACTTTCCGACGGACAGGCGGGTTGATTTGCGGCAATTCATGATTAACGCATAGGTGCCCTGGTCGGGGGATAAGGGTTGGCTTATCGGCATTTATGTTTGCCTGAGAGTAATCCGGGTCATGCGGTGCGCAGGATTTCTTTAGCTCGCTTTTTATCTTGGTGCTGAACTGATTGAAGCTACTACTCCAATGATGCAAGCCACTCGTCGTCCGAGCCATCGATGAGTTCTTCGAACAGATAGCTGCTTAGGTAGCGTTCGCCGGTATCCGGCAGCATGACGAGAATGGTCGAACCGGGTTCGGCGTGTTCGGCGACTTTCAACCCGGCGGTCAGTGTCGCGCCGGCCGAGATGCCGACGAAGATGCCTTCTTCCTCGGCCAGTCGCAGCGAATTGTTTTTTGCCTCCTGGTCGGCGACCGGGATCAGTTTGTCGAAAACTTCCCGGTTCAGCACGTCGGGCAGAAAGTTCGGGGTCCAGCCCTGGATCTTGTGAGATTGCCAGTCCTGTCCGCCGAGCATGGAAGCGACGGCCGGTTCTGTAGCGATGATTTTCGTTTCCGGACGCGCTAGCTTCAGCACCTCGCCGACGCCCGTCAGCGTACCGCCCGTGCCCCAGCCCGAGACCCAGTAGTCGAGACGACGGTCGGCAAAATCACGCAGGATCTCGGCGGCGGTCGTCTGCCGGTGGTACTCCGGGTTGGCCGGATTCTCGAACTGCCTGGCGAGGAACCAGCCGTGCTGTTCGGCCAGTTCTTCCGCGCGGCGCACCATGCCCGTGCCGCCCTCGGCGGCCGGTGTCAGGATGACCTTGGCCCCGAGCGCGCGCATGATCTGGCGTCTTTCAATCGAAAATGAATCAGCCATGGTTGCGACGAATGAGTAACCCCGGGCCGCGCAGACCATGGCCAGTGCGATGCCGGTATTGCCCGAGGTGGCTTCCACGACCGTCTGGCCGGGTTTCAGCGCGCCGCTGTTCTCCGCGTCCTTGATAATGGCCCATGCGAGCCGATCCTTGACCGAGCCGAGAGGATTGAAAGATTCTAGTTTGACAAATATGTCAACATGTTCCGGCGCAATCTTATTTAACCGCACTACCGGTGTGTTACCGATTGTTTGCACAATACTTTCGTAAATCATTTCCTGCTTCCTGTGATGCAGTAAGAAAAAAATAAGATATCAGGGTTGAACCGCAACATTGGGTCCGGGATGAGGTAAATTAGTTTTTGTCGTAGCCCATAATTGTGGTTCTGCCAGCCTCGTTTCTTCATCACGCCAGGACAGTGTACCAGCTAAGGCAACTACATCACCGACGATCAGCATGGCTGGTGACGTAACAGAATGTTGTGCAGCATGATCGGCGATAGTCTCCAGTGTGCCGTTGATAATACGTTGGTCTTTAAGGGTACCGTTTTCGATAATGGTCACCGGCGTGTCGGCTTTACGTCCATGTTCGATCAGTTGCGCACAAATATGCTCAAGACGGGCGATGCTCATATATATTGCAAGGGTCTGGCGGCTTGCCGCCAGCGTCGGCCAGTTGGCTTCAGGATCAATAGCACCCTCGTCTGCCGTTTGTCCGGTCACCAACGTCACGGCGCTTGATACACCCCGATAAGTGAGTGGAATTGCTGCTGCTGCTGCACAGCCTGTTGCTGCCGTAATGCCCGGTACCACCTCAACCGGAAACCCGGCTGCGACCAGGGCTTCGATTTCTTCGCCGCCGCGGCCGAAGATAAATGGATCGCCAGCCTTGAGTCGGCAGACGCGGTAGCCTTTGTGAACCAGGCGCACGAGCAGGTCATTAATGTCTTGCTGGCTGGTCGACGGTCCGTGTGGTGACTTGCCTACCGGGATGATTTGTGCATCGCGCCTGGCCAGTGCAAGTATTTCGTCTGAAACGAGTCGATCGTGGAGTATGATGTCCGCACAGCGCAATAACTCGGTTCCTCGCCGGGTGATCAACCCCGGGTTACCCGGTCCGGCCCCGACCAACCAGGCCTCACCCTGCAATGAGTCGGCCCTGAGGCTGGTCTCGGAGCCTTTCAATCCCTGTTCAAGCAATTGGTTTGCGTGTTTGACGTGGCTGTTCAGGACAGCATCAGCCGCAGGTCCGTCGAGTATCTGCTCCCAAAACCGCAACCGGGCGATTGGGTTTTTGATGCGACGTTTAACGGTGGCGCGCCAGCGTCCGGTCCAGCGCGCCAGTTTGCCAATTTGTGTCGGCAGCCAGTCCTCGATGCGTTGTCGTAACAAGCGTGCAAGCATCGGTGCAGAACCGCCGGTGCTGATTGCAATCACCACTGGTGAGCGATTAACAACAGCAGGCATGATGAAACTTGATAGTTCCGGGTCGTCGACAACATTGCACAGGCGTCGTGCTGCGGCAGCAGCAGCAGCAACTTGTTGATTAACTTTACGGTTCGAGGTTGCGGCGATGATCAGCAGGTTATCGCCGATCAATGCAGGCGCAAAGGGTCGTCGGTCGTGATTCAGGCGTCCGGCGATGACCTCAGCCTGTAATTCAGCAGTGAGTTCCGGGGCAACGACTGTCATGATCGCGCCGGCTGCCAAAAACTGACGCACCTTGCGCGCGGCGACATCGCCGCCACCGACGAGCAGGCAGGGTTGTCCCTGTAAACTGGCAAACAGTGGCAAATGGCGCATGTGTACAAGCTTCTCTGGAATGGGTTTGTACCTTATCCTCATTGCAAGTCCTTAAAAAATAATATTATTATCTTATAATATAACAATATATTATAAGCATTTTAGTGCCTGATGATATGAACTAACTTATAGTTATATAGTCAAATGACTGGAACCGATGACCATTGGCTCCGATTCCCGTTTGGGGAGAATTGAATATGACCTTACAACAGCTTCGCTACCTGCTGGCAATTGCTGACAGTGGATTAAATATCACTGCGGCATCTGAGCGCCTGTATACGAGCCAACCGGGTATTAGCAAACAATTGAAATTGCTGGAGCAGGAACTCAAGGTGCAGTTGTTCACGCGTAAGGGCAAGAGCCTGGTCGATATTACACCGGCAGGCAGTGACGTGATTGCACGGGCGCGCAAGATCATGCTTGAGGTGCAGAATATTCGCAGTCTGGCCAGCGACTTGTCTGGTGAAGAAGAGGGTACGTTATCGATTGCGACAACGCACACGCAGGCACGTTATGTGTTACCGGAAATTATCAAAAATTTTCGTGATCGCTATCCAAAGGTTAATCTTGAATTACACCAGGGTACTTCAGAGCAGATTGCGGAACTTGTCACCAACAATGTCGTTGATTTCGCGATCGCAACCGGTTCGCGGAATCTGTTTCCAGAGTTGGTTTTGTTACCGGGTTTTCACTGGGATCGAATCGTACTGGTGCCGAAGAATCATGAACTGGCGCGCATGGACGGGCAACTCAATTTACCGATGCTGGCAAACTATCCGCTGGTGACCTATGTATTCAGCCTCACCGGTGAATCATCTTTCAAGAATGCCTTTGCTGTACAGGGGCTGGAACCGGATGTCGTTTTTACGGCCCGCGATGCCGATATCATCAAGACTTATGTGCTGATGGGTATTGGTGTCGGCATCGTTGCCGGTCTTGCCTATGAGCAGGGCGACAAGGAGAATTTTGTCGCCCTGTCGGCTGAAGATTTGTTCCCACGATGCACGACGTGGATCGGGTTTCGACGTGATTCGGTTTTACGTGGCTATATGGTTGATTTTATCTCATTGTTTGCGTCGTATCTGACGCCGGAACTAACGCGGGAAGCTGCGGTGCTTGGGAGCCAGGGGGAGATTGATGCGTTGTTTTCGGATATCACGGTGCCGACGCGTGGTGGGTGTGGGCAAGAAGATGTCTGATTAACTTTGGGGTTTCCCTGGGCGGTATTTTGTGTCCGTATACCCTTGCAAAACGCCGCTAAAACGACTTAAAGGTTTCGGCAGAATAACCGACGGAAAATACCGCCCAGGGAAAAACCTTAGGAAGTAGCTGGTGCCTTATAAAGACGACAGGTCTATTTCGTGCAGACCACATTCTCGTTTCAGGCCGAAAAAGCGTGTCTGGTCGCGGTGATCGACGGCGTGCAACGGTTTGGTTGTGTGCATGTCACCTACCGATACATAGCCCTGTTCCCAGAGTGGATGATACGGCAGGTCGTACTTTTTCAGATAATTGTAGATATCCCGATCAGTCCAGTCTGCGATCGGATGTACCTTCCAGCGATTGCCTGACCAGCTTAAGTATGGGGTGTTTATCCGGCTGCTGGTCTGGGCTCTGCGCAAACCTGCAAACCAGGTACCCGCTTTGAGTTCACGCAGGGCGCGTTGCATGGGTTCAACCTTGTTTTCCTGGTTATAGGTTTCGAGCCCCTTCAGGCCCTGGGTCCAGCGTTCTCCGAAGCGCGCTTCCTGCCAGGCCGGGCTTGTCTTGCTGCTGTAGATATTGAGGTTGAGATCGAGTCGTTCGGTTAGTTGGTCGACAAATTGATAGGTTTCCGGGAACTGGTAGCCGGTATCGATAAAGATAACCGGTATATTGGCCACCTGCTGAGTCACAAGGTGTAGTGATACTGCTGCCTGCACGCCGAAGCTGGAGGACAGGACAAGATTTGACGGCAGGTGTTCAACAGCCCATGCAACCCGGTCTTGTGCGGGTTTGGACGACATGATCTCGTTGCAGTGGTCGAGCGCGCGCTGGCGAGACTCCTGTTCGTCCAACGCACCAATGGCAGCAAAGATGGGCAGATCAATTTCTTTTACACTATTCGATGACATCGTAATGACTTTCTTCGAGTATCTTGCTCGTGGTCACTACGTTAATAGCTTCGCTGGGCTGAGGGAACGTAATTGTTGTTATCCCCGTATAACCAGCCATTATATGATGCGGGTAAGGATTTGGTTATCGGCACCGGATATCGGGCTGGATTGCATTTCCCGGCATCTCCCCGGTTGTCAATTTAACTTATTTTTTGCCCTTTTTTTAGACACAGTCTTAAATTTAGAATTTGCATGCGCTAAGCTTGTGACATTAATCTTAATAATTGAGCTGGAAACTGACCAGATATATGCTTAAGACAATAAAATTAATTTACCAGACCGCCAAGATTCGACTTGGGTTTCTGATCATGGCCTGTACCTTGGCGGGTATCGCCGTGAGTCCGGGGAATGAGCTTTCTTTCTGGCAGGTTCTCGTGCTTAGTCTGGCGGTACTCGTATCGTCGTCGGTTTCCGGCGCCTTTAACCAGTTCTATGAGCGTGATCTCGATGCGCACATGAAGCGTACGCGTGGACGCGCATTTGTGACCGGCGAGTTCAGCGCCAATTGGTATTGGCTGACGGCAATTCCAGTGTTGTTAATCGTTTCAGTGGTCGCAGCGGCGCTGGTGACGAATGTTGCTGCCGCAATTTATATTTTTCTCGGTGCATTCACCTACGGCATTGTCTACACAGTCTGGCTCAAAAAGCGCACCTGGATGAATATCGTGATTGGTGGGTTGTCCGGCAGTTTCGCCGTTATGGCCGGTGCGGCGGCGACGGAAGCGACACTGGCTCCGGCGCCGTTGATACTGGCCATGGTTTTATTCCTGTGGACACCGCCACATTTTTGGGCATTGGCATTTGCCTGTAAGGAGGATTATGCGGCTGCCGGTGTGCCGATGCTACCCGTTATCGTTAGTGAAACTTTATCAACAGGCACTATCCTGACTCATGCCATCTTACTTGTTGTGCTGTCACTGTTGCCTGTCTGGTATGGGATGAGCTGGATTTATTTTATCGGTGCTTTGTCCGGTGGCGGCATCTTTGTCTATGCCTGTATAAGGCTATATCTTGAGCCGAGTGTGCCCCAGGCCTGGCGAACTTTCGCCGCTTCGATCGTGCAGCTTGGTTTGCTGCTTGTAGCAGCTATGCTCGATCACGTTCTGCTTGCCTGAACCGGTTTCAGAACATGACAACCGGGCAGTTTGCCAGGTTCGTAACTAGACCAGCGGTATTCCAGGCTAACCCTTCGGAGTTGGAAAGATGCGCGTAATAGTGATGTGGCTGTTTGGGTTTTCGCTTGTGTGTGGCTGTGCTATCGCGGCAGAGATGCCGATTCGATTCATCGATGCTGCCGAACCGGCCGGACTTGCAGATCTGGCTGTTAACAGCACCGGGCCGACATTTGTCGATTATGATCAGGATGGCGACCTGGATATTTATGTGCCGACCGAGGCGCATATGCCGGGCCATGATAATCGCCTGTTTGAGAATATCGGGCAGGGTCGGTTCATCAATGTCGCAGTGGAGCGGGGCGTTGATAATGGCGGAGGGTTGGCACGTGGTGCGTCCTGGGGCGATATCGATAATGACGGCGATATGGATATGTTTGTTGCTAACATGCCGCCGAGTGGTCGTGGCGTAAAGAGGGTGCCGCATTCTGCGTACCGGAACCTGTTGATTGAAACGGGGGAAGCGAATTTCAAGAATATTACCGTGTCGGCCGGGCTGCTGCGCGCCGGTAATGAACCGGATCGACAAGCCGGTGGCATCGACAGCACCGGGGCAGGCGTAGCCTGGGGTGACTTTGATAACGACGGGTATCTGGACCTTTACATCAAACAACCTGAGTACGATGTTGATAACGTTTTGTTTCGCAATAATGGTGATGGAACATTTATCGATGTCACCGAGCAATCCGGTGCGGGGATTCTTGGCAAGGTGCTCAAGGCCAATGCGCAGGGTTCGCCGAACTGGACGGATTTTGATCAGGATGGTTGGCAGGATCTGCTCGTGACCATAGAGGGTGACAATAACATCGCTTTTCTGAATAACGGTGATGGCACTTTTACGGATATAACCCGCAGCCGCAAGCCACCGCGGGCACTCGCATTGCTCAATCCGGGTAATGCAAACGGAGCCTGTATCGGCGATATCGACAATGACGGCGATATGGATATTTTCCTGCCGACGGCCGACCAGGCAAATCGTCTGGTTATCAGCCGTTTTGCGCAAACGGGTGAAGTGAAGTTTACTGATATCAGCATGATCTCGGGTATTGGTGACATGGGCGGTGCGCGAGGTTGCGCCATGGCGGATTTTGATAACGATGGGTTGCTGGATATTTATGTCAATAACGGCGGTGAGTCAAATGTACTGATCAATGACGTAATCAGTATGCCGGTGTTTGTACAGTTCTATATCGCCTGGGAGCCGGCTTACAACCGGTTATACCGTAATAATGGTGATAATACGTTTACGGATATTACCAATGGTTCCGGTGCTGAAGGGCTTGGGATTGGCAGTGGTGTCGGCGCGGCTGATGTCAACGATGATGGTTATCCGGATTTGTTCGTGACCAACCGCACTTATTACAGTATGGGTAAGCGGGTCAGTATGGAACAGCAGAACCAGTTGTTATTGAATGCAGGTGGTGAAAATAACTGGGTGCGGGTTGCATTGATCGGAACCAGGAGTAATCGTTCCGGCTACGGTGCGCGCGTCAAGCTGGTGTCAGGTGATCTCGTGCAATACAGAGAGCACACGAGTGCACATGGCTATAATTCGGCTAACGATCCGCGCTTGTTGTTCGGTCTGGGCGCGAACAACTCGATCGATTACATTGAGATTACATGGCCGAGCGGAGTCGTACAAAAAGTCGACGGCGTAGAACCTGGAAATACCGTGACGATTACCGAACCCGGATAAGCTGCTATAAATCTATGGCCGCCAGGCATCATCCATTTCGCAGATCAGGATCTTGTGTGCCGTGATGGAGCCAATCAGGAGTTTGTTGCCGTAAGTCAGTCCGACGCTGCTGGCCGAGATTTCGTCGCCCCGGTTGTAATAGATTTCTTTGATATTTGTTCCGGTTTTACTGTCCAGATCAACACGCAGTACCTGTGACGGAGCATCAGTACCGGCGATGAAATGCATGATCAGGCCAAACAGACTCGAGTGTGCGCCGATCCAAAGGCTGCCGTCCTCGGCGACGTCGATATTATCCGGTGCCGTGCCGATGGCGATTTCCTTGACGGATTCGACCGTTCCGTCAGTCGGGTCGCGCTTGAGTACGTGGATTGTCTCACCCTGAGTCTCGGCGACGTAAATAAAGTTGCCGTCAAGTGACATGTTGATACCTCCGCCGGAACGGATGCCGTCCATTACGACCCGGGCGTTGTCGGCGTCGACGTAAACGAGCCTGGTCGTCTCGCCGCTGTTCGGTGGACTGTCGTTGGCGATGTAATACTGTTCTGGGCCTACCGCGACAAGGTCATTCGGCCTGGCGATTAAATCATCGGTAAATGTTCGTAGATATCGAAACCTGCCCGGTTGCTCCTCTCTGAACAACACCACGTGTTCTGCCTCTTCGCCGCGGTTGACCGGGTGGTTAATGACAGCCATGGTGCGTTGACCGTTGGCATCGATGAACAGGCTCAGGCCGTGCGGTCGAAAGTGTCCCGGCGGGTCGATCAGGGCAGGCTCAATCGTACGCGAACCGGAATTCAGATCCAGGCGACCTATCCAGCCCTGAGCGGGTTCTTTTTTGGCCAGTGCCATGCGGTCAATAAGTGACAGGTAGGCGATACCGCGTTCGCGGTCGATCTGCATATCTTCAGCGCTTTCGTTAAGGTTTAGAGTCTCGCACTGCCCGGCAAAATGCGCGGGGGGCAGACCGAATCTCAGGTAGCCGAAAATACCGCTTACGGAGACGGCAATGATGACAATGATGAAGAATAGTGCAATTTTCATAATTTTCATGGTTTTTCTATTCTACTGGTATCGGAATTTATCTATGGTGTACTACAGACTGTCGCACGGATTGGCCGGATTCGCAAAAAAACGGCTCACTGTACGGTCGTTGGGTACACATTGTTTGTAAGCGGTGGTCGCTATCGCCACCATCCGAAAGCTGTCATTTGCCTTTTTAAACAAGTTATGTCCGCAGCAGATAATCAGACTGAAGAAAGAGTGGTCGAGCCCGGTGGGTTGCGTTTCGGTCCGCTGACGATGAACCCCGGCATTCGTCCGAAACACCTCTTTGCATTGTTTTTTGCGTCGTTCTTCGGTATTGCGTCGATGAGCTTCATCAATTCCAGCTCGGGCTATCTGCTGACCGAGGTCATCGGTGTTCCGCTGGACGAGCAGGGCAGTGTCGCGGGCAATCTGACCATTATTCAGGAGATTGTTCTGCTTTGCCTGCTCGGGCCGATCGGCGCAATGTCGGACAAGTGGGGACGCAAGCCGCTGTACGTGTCTGCATTCATCCTGATGTCGTTTGCGTATGTGATTTATCCCCTGGCTGCTTCGTTGCTGATGCTCTATTTGTTCCGGCCCCTGTTTGCCGCCGGTTGCGCGGGCAATATCGTCATGCTGCCGACGGTCGCAAATGATTACCCACAGGAGCAGTGCCGGGCGAAGATGCTGGCGACCTGTTTCATGTTCAACGGACTCGGTCTGGTCGTACTCATACTGGTCATGAAGGATATGCCGTATCGCTTTCAGGGAATGGGTATCGATCCGAAAACGGCCGGCATTTACTGGTTCTGGATCATGGCCGGCGTCACGCTGATCGTGGCCACCGTGCTGTTTCTTTTTCTGAAACCCGGCGCGCCGCAGCAGCTCGAGAAGCGCGATAAGTTGCTGACGACGTTCCGGGTCGGCCTGAAAGCCGCAAAAAATCCGCGTATCGCGCTGGCCTATGCCGCGGCGGGTGTCTCGCGCGGCGACCTGTCGGTCATGAGCACTTTTTTCTCGCTGTGGCTGTTCCAGGTCGGCGTCGATCAGGGCCTGACGACGGCCGAGGCGATTGGCAAGGCGGGAACTTTCTATGCATTTGTGCAGGCCGTCAGCCTGCCGGTCGCGCCGCTGGCCGGCTGGTTGCTCGATCGTATCGACCGGGTGCTGGGAATAGCAATAGCGATGGCCATCGCGGGCATTAGCTATGGTTCGCTCTGGTTTCTCGACGAACCGCTTGGCAACGCGATGTACATCTGCGCCGCATTGATCGGTGCTGCCGAGATGTTCGCGAATCTGTCGGCGACTTCGCTGATCGGCAAGGAAGCGCCGGAACGTGGCCGGGGCGCCGTGCTCGGCATGTGGAGCTGGTGCGGGGCCCTGGGAATTCTGATTGTCGCCCAGGTCGGTGGCTATCTGTTTGATAATGTCGCGAAGGTCGGTCCGTTTTTGTTTGTCGCCAGTGCAAACGTTCTTTTGTTGTTATGGGCCCTGTACCTGATGATGGAACGTAACCGTAATAAACCGGTATCGGTCTGATAACTCCAAAATTACCGCACTACTGGTTTGATACCGCTCGGTGGTCGAAGTTTAAAGCAGCGTTACTGAATACTTCCTTCTCCTCGACGTGTTGCCTACAGTTATGACCTGTTTGATCAAGACTTACTAATAGAATGTCCATAACCAAAAATTATGGTGATTGCCTGATGCATATCGGTGGTGAATTTGTCGCCAGCGATAGCGGCGAGTGGATGGATTCCGTCAACCCGGCGACCGGGGAGGTGCATGGCAGGGTGCCGGCCGGTACCGTCAGTGATGTCGCCCGGGCAGTTGCTGCGGCAAAACAGGCGCAGCCGGAATGGGCGGCTTTGCACGTGTTTGAGCGCGGTCGCCTGTTACGCAAACTGGCTGAAGCAGTGCGCGCACGCACCGATGTGTTGCCGCTTGAAGTGGCTGATACCGGAAACACGATTGGCTGCATGGCGGGTCATCATGGGTTGGCTGCGGACTATATCGAATTTGTCGCCGGCCTCGGTATTGAGATCAAGGGTGAAAGTGTACCCGCAACACCAGATAAGATTCATTTTACGATGCGTGAGCCTTACGGCGTGGTCGGCAGGATTGTGCCTTTTAATCATCCGTTTCTATTTTCGGCTGCACATCTTGGTGCGCCTTTGATTGCCGGTAATGGCGTGGTATTGAAGTCACCGGATCAGAGTCCGTTGTCGACCAGCATCATGGCCGAAATCTGTGCACAGATTCTGCCGCCGGGCCTGGTTAATTTTGTCTCGGGTCATGGCGCCGTTGTCGGTGATGCGCTTGTTCGTCACCCGGACGTACCGCGCATCGGTTTTACCGGCTCGGTTGGCACCGGGATGGCGATCCAGCGCGCGGCTGCGGAAACCGCCATCAAGCACGTTACGCTTGAACTCGGTGGTAAAAATCCATTCATCGCATTCCCGGACTCGGATCCGGAAGAAATTGCCACGGCGGCCGTCAATGGCATGAATTTTTCGTGGTCGGGCCAGTCGTGCGGTTCAACGAGTCGGTTGATGCTGCATGAATCGCTTTATGATGATGTCGTTGAACGGGTCAGGGCCAAGGTGTCCTCGATTCAGGTCGGCGATCCGCAGGATCCTGAATCCGGGATGGGGCCGGTCAACTCCGAGCCGCATTACCGGCGAATTCTCGATATCATTGCCTCGGCAAAAGAGCAGGGCGCAACCGTGATCGCCGGTGGCGGACAGCCTGCCGGTAAAACGTTCGAGCGCGGTTTTTGGGTTGAGCCGACCGTGTTCGGTGACGTTACAATGGATATGCGGGTTGCACGGGAAGAAATATTCGGTCCGGTGCTGTCTGTCCTGAAATGGCAGACGGTCGACGAGGCTATTGCGATGGCGAATGAACTCGATCTTGGTCTGACCGCAGCGGTATGGACGAATGATCTGAAGGCGGCAATGAGCACGGTGCGTGCTCTGCAGTCTGGCCTTGTCTGGGTCAACGGCTCAGGCAGGCATTATATGGGGACCGGATTTGGCGGTTGGAAAAACAGCGGTCTGGGTCGGGAAGAATGTCTTGAAGAAGTCTTGAGTTATACCCGGGTAAAAGCTGTTCATATTATTTAATCTTCCGTATCGTTTTTAAAGGCTTTGCGTTGAACATGGGTTATGGAGGCTCTTGTTTATATGTCAGAACACATGAGTGAACAAAACTATTCGTCTGCTCCTGGTATCAAGATTGGTTTCCTGGAACTGGCGCCCGGTATTTCGCGGGGTAATTTTTATTCGTTCGTCTATAGCGCCTTTTCGACGATTGGTTTGCTGACGTTTATCAGTGTCGCGACGACGCTGGTCCTGAATACACATTTACAAATACCGACAGATCAGCAGGGGACGATCTCCGGGCAACTTGTTTTTGTGACTGAGATCACCCAGATATTGTTGTTCGCTGTCGTGGGCGTGATGGCCGACCGGATTGGCCGCAGTCAGTTGCTGGCTATCGGCATGCTCGTCATGGGTTTGTCCTATGTGTTCTATCCGTTTGCCGAATCGGTGTCCGAACTGACCATTTATCGCATTTTATATGCTATCGGTCTTGGGACCGCGACCGGTATGCTCGCGACGGTCACGACCGATTACCCGCAGGAAGAATCGCGCGGAAAATTTGTTGCATTTGGCGGCGTTTTCAACGGCCTGGGCGTGATTGCAGTCGTCGCAATCCTCGGCGGACTGCCAGAGTTCCTGGTCCAGGCTGGATATGATGAAGTGAAAGCGTCCCTCTACACGCACTACACGACCTTTGGCTGTTGCGTTTTTAGTGCGCTGGTGGCTTGGTTCGGATTGAAGAAAGGCGTTCCGGTCAAACACGAAAAGCAGTTACCGCTGTCCCGGCTCGCCTCCAGTGGTCTCCGGGCGGCAAAAAATCCCCGCATTGCGCTGGCCTATGCGGCCGCATTTGTCGCCCGCGGTGACCTCGTGATTCTCGGAACTTTTTCGATCCTGTGGGGCGCCACGGCGGCCATTGATCAGGGTATTGATCCGTCAGAGGCTGTGTCGAAAGGGCGCATGATATTCGTGATCGCAACGTCCGCAGCCCTGGCGTGGATTCCGTTCATGGCGATGATCATGGATCGTTTCAACCGCGTGACGACGATGATTCTTTGCATGACACTCGCTGCGCTGGGGTACCTGTTCATCGGGTTTGTCGACAATCCCCTGGATCTCGGTTCGGTCTGGCCCTTTTTTGTTTTTCTCGGCGTGGGACAGATCAGCGCCTTTCTCGGTGCACAAACCCTGATCGGCCAGGAAGCCCCGGCATTGCAGCGCGGCGCCGTCGTCGGCGTCTTCAATACCGCCGGCGCGATTGGCATCCTCGTCTCTTCATGGTTCGGCGGCATGCTGTTCGATTCGATTGCGCCGGCCGCACCCTTTGTGCTGATCGGCATCATGAACGGCTTCGTTGCGCTGTTTGCGCTTATCGTACGGATCAAATCTCCGGGTCTCGCCGTGCGGCGTGGCACAGATCCGGAATTAAACTAGCGAGCGATCACCTATCATGAAAACGGACTCGAAAGCGTCGGAGCAGGAAGGTCGGCGTTTTCTGTTCGTTTGGTTTCTGCCCGGCATCACACGCCTGAACGCGGTCATCTTCTGTTATTCCGCATTCGCGACGATCGGATTTCTGACCTTCATCTCGACGGGCACGGCCCTCGTGCTGAATGCCAATTTCGGCATGCCGGTCGGTGAGCAGGGGACGATCAGCGGTGATCTCGTGATCGTGACCGAAATCGTGCAGTTGCTGATTTTCGGTTTTGTCGGCGTCCTCGCCGATCGTATCGGGCGTCGCGAGTTGTTTGCGATCGGCATGTTCGTCATGGGTATCGGTTACCTGTTGTACCCGTTTGCCGAATCCATAACACACCTGATTATTTACCGAGCCGTCTATGCCGCCGGTCTTGGCGCATCGACGGGGATGTTGCAGACGATTCTCACTGATTACCCGCAGGACCGTTCGCGCGGCAAGCTTGTTGCATTGAGCGGTGTGTTCAACGGTCTCGGCGTGATCTGCGTGACCGTTCTGTTCGGACGTTTCGTGCCGCCCGCGCTCGTTGATGCGGGTTATAACGCCATCACTGCAACCCGGATCGTTCACGTGATCGTGTTTGCTGTTTGTGCGCTGTCTTCGATCGTGTACCTGTTCGGTTTGAAGAAAGGCGCGCCTGTCGAGCGTGAAGAACGGTTAACGGTGAAACAGCTAATTGCCAGTGGATTTTCCGAGGCCGTCAGGAATCCGCGCATAGCGCTGGCCTATTCGGGCGCTTTTGTTGCGCGCAGTGATCTGGTGATTCTTGGTACGTTTGTTGTTTTATGGGGCACTGTCGCCGGCGTTGAAAAGGGGTTGGACCCCGCCATCGCGGCGGGCCGGGGTGCCGGGCTGTTTGGGTTGGCTTCGGCCGCGGCGCTGATCTGGCTCGGTGTGCTCGGATTGTTCATGGACCGCATCAACCGCGTCACGGGCCTGATTATCTGTATGGCGCTGGCTGCGATCGGATACAGTGCGATGTGGTTCGTCGATAAGCCGCTGGAGTCGGCCGCGATACCTTGGTTCCTGTTGCTCGGCGTCGGTCAGATCAGCGCATTCTTCGGGGCGACGGCACTGATCAGCGCTGAGGCACCGCGCCTGAGCAGGGGGTCGGTCGTTGGTGCGTTCAACATGTGTGGTGCGATCGGAATTTTCTTTGCCTCCGGTCTTGGTGGACGCCTGTTCGATTCGGTTGGTCCGGCTGCACCGTTTGTGCTGATCGGCGTGCTGAATGCGGTCGTCATGGTCCTGGCGATCATCGTCCGCATCAAGTCGCCGGGGCATATCCCGTCGCGAGATGATGCCGGTTATCAGCTTTAATTGTGTTCTGCGATCAGGCGGCGATGTCGAATCCGGCTTTTTCGATGGCCTGTTCGATGGCAGCCGTCTGGATTACGTTGACATCGAAATCAACGGCGACCGTACCCGCATCCAGGTCGGCCGCGACCTTTTGTATGCCGGTCTGTTCGTAGAGCGCGTTCTCGATGCTCTTGACGCACCCGCCGCAGGTCATGCCTTTGACTTTAATGGTTGCTGTTTTCATTGCTGTTTGCTCCATTTTATTTTGTAAATTTCGGGCGCCAGCTGCGTAGTAGTAAAGAGTTGCTGACGACGCTGACGCTGCTCAGTGCCATTGCCGCACCGGCCAGAGTCGGTGTCAGTATACCCGCTGCAGCCAGCGGGATACCGACGACGTTGTAAACGAAGGCCCAGAACAGGTTCTGCTTGATCTTGCGGAAAGTTGCGCGGCTTGCCGAAATCGCGGCGGCCACGAGTCGCGGATCCGGGCGCATCAGCGTGATGCCGGCCGTTTCCATTGCAATATCGGTCCCGGTGCCCATCGCGATGCCGACATCGGCGGCAGCCAGCGCCGGCGCATCGTTGATGCCGTCGCCGATCATGCCGACGATATAATTTTGAGTACGCAGTTCTTCGACGGCCTGGGCTTTCTGATCCGGTTTGACCTGGCCGAGGCTTTTATCGACGCCGACCTCGCGGCCGACATGGGCCGCAACGCGTTCGGCATCGCCCGATAACATCAGTGTGTGCGTGCCGAGTCGGCGTAATGCCTCAACGGCGTCGATCGCCTCGGGGCGCAAAAGATCGGCAATCGCTATCAGGCCGATGACCCGTCCGCTCACGGCAAGCCAGACGACCGTGTTGGCCTGGGCCTCTAGATCATGCGCGCGTTCTGGTTCGATCGGCTCGATCCCGCGTTCTTGTAACATTTCCAAGTTGCCGCAAACGACTGCCTGGTTCTCGATCGTAGCCGAGACACCCAGCCCGGTGTGGCTCTGAAATTCCGTGACTTCAGGCAGCGATATCTTGAGTTCTTCGGCGCGCTCAAGCATGGCGCGAGCCAGCGGATGCTCGCTGCCTTGCTGTACGGCCGCGGCCGTGCGTAATACATCCTGTTCAGTGCCGGAGAATGCATGTATATGAGAGATCGCCGGCTTGCCCTCGGTCAGCGTGCCGGTCTTGTCGAAAATAATCGCATTGATTCGGTGCGCCCGTTCCAGCGATTCGACATCCTTGATCAGGATGCCCGACCGTGCTGCCGCGCCGGTTCCGGTCATGATAGCGGTCGGCGTGGCCAGTCCCAGTGCACAGGGGCAGGCGATTACCAGGACGGAGACTGCGGCAATCAGTGCGGGTTCGAATGAGCCGCCGAACAGGTACCAGCTGATAAAAGTAACCAGCGCAATAACCACGACGATGGGCACGAAGATGGCGCTGATACGATCGACGAGTCGCTGCACCGGTGCCTTGCCGGCTTGTGCATTTTCGACGAGATGAATAATTTTGGCCAGCGTCGAGTCCTCACCGATATTCGTGGCCTCGAGTTCCAGCAGGCCGGTGCCGTTGATGGCGCCGCCTGTGACCGTGTCACCGATTGTTTTTGGCACCGGCAGGCTTTCACCGGTGATCAGCGCCTCGTCGACTTCGCTGTACCCGGCCAGCACTTCGCCGTCGACCGGGATACGTTCACCGGGTTTGACGATTACGATGTTACCGGTGACGACCTCGCCAATCGACAATTGGATATTGCTGCCGTCTTCTTGCTTGACGCGCGCGGTTTCCGGTCGCAGATCCATTAGCTGGCGAATAGCTGCCGTCGTGCCGCGTTTCGCGCGTGCTTCCATGAACTTGCCAAGCAGGACCAGCGTAATGATGACGGCGGATGCCTCGAAGTACAGCTTGCCGGTGGCATTTTCACCCAGCGTGGCGATCAGGTACCAGCTATAGGCATAAGCGGCGGTGGTGCCCATGACGACCAGTACATCCATGTTTGCCGAGCCTGCCCGCAAGGCATTGAATGCGGCTTTGTAAAAGCGAGCACCGATGATGAACTGGACCGGTGTCGCCAGCAGCACCTCGACTACCGGCAGGTGTTCAAACTCGATGCCGATGAATTTCAGCGCCATGTGCAGGACGAGCGGTGCGGATAATGCAATCGAGATCAGCAGCATGCGTTTTTCTCTGGCGAGTTTCGCCTCTTCGCGTTCGCGGTGTTGCTGGTCGGCATCGTCCTGAAATTCTGCTGTCCCGGTTATTTGTGGCTGGTAGCCGGCTTCCCGGACCGCCTTGGTCAACTGCTCAAGGCTGACGCTGCCGGCGATGGTGCGGATGTCGGCTCGCTCGATAGCGATATTTACATTGGCCTCAAGAACGCCGGACAGGCGTGCGAGGGCTTTTTCCACGCGCCCTGAGCAAGCGCTGCAGGTCATGCCGTCAACCCCAAACGAGAACGTTTCTTCCGGGACGTCAAAACCGGCTTTCCTGATGACTCCGGCAATGCTGCCGATATCTGTTTCGTCGGTATCGAACGAAACATCGGCTCGTTCCAGGGCAAAATTAACACCGGCATCCACGATACCTGTAGCCCGCATCAACGCTTTTTCAAGACGCATGGCGCACGCGCTGCAGGTCATGCCCTGTACCGGCAGGTTAGTGGCCTGCAGGGTCTTCGCTGGGTCGGAGATGGTTTTGGTGCCGCTGCTCACAGGATAATTTGATCAATTGTCAATTAATGATTCTAACTCTTGTCGATACAGTGTCGTAATTTTTGCAAAATCCATATTCAGCGTGATGACAATGGGGTGCGGCGGGGGTGGGCATGGAAACGTCGAATGAATTCGCCAAACACCCGGTTTCCAAGGTTAATTGATTGATTAATATGCAGTTTTGTTTCTGCGCCGATATGCTCAGGATATTGATCACCGCCCAGTTCCCTTGCTTCGCAAGCCATGGTCGGTGTATGCAGCCAGCGCAAAATCGTCGGTTCATCAACTTCAAGGTGGAATTGTAACCCGTAGACGTTGTCGCTGTAACGAAACGCCTGATTTTGACAGTCCGGTGAAGTCGCGAGATGCGTTGCACCGCGGGGAATTTCAAACCTGTCGCCATGCCATTGAAAGATCATCTGGCTGGTGTCGAAATGAGCAAATAAAGGATCATTGCGCCCCGCTTCAGTTGGATTCAGTTCGTACCAACCGATTTCTTTGCTCTTGTTGGCAGTTACCCGGGCACCCAGCGCACGGGCGATTAACTGTGCGCCGAGGCAGATGCCAAGCACCGGCTTGCCTGCTGCAATGGTCTGGCGGAGTAGGTCGATTTCTGTTGCAAGGTGCGGGTAACGGTCGAATTGATCACAGTTCATTGGTCCACCGAGCACGATCAGGCCTTGATATCGGGAGATATCCGGGCGGGCATCGGGTTGTCGGCCGAAGTTGACATAGCGGATGCGGAACCCGGCAGCGCGCAGTAACGGGTCGAGGTTGCCGAGTATTTCATACGGTACGTGTTGGAAAACCAGTAAACGTCGCATGGTTATTGTTTCAATTCATCCAGGAGCGAGTGTTAAAGATCTATGAGTCGTGTCATGGTGTCAACGGAGTAGGTGGGTATTTTGTTTATTCATGGTGGTGGTGGCTGTTTTGGTTTTGTGCCGGGGGGTTGGCTGTGGTTTATTCTGGGGGTGCTTTCGGTGTGAGTCGGGTATTTCCCTGGCCGGATTTTCCGTCGTTGATCCCTCTGAAACGCCGCAGGAGCGGCTTAAAAGGTTTCAGAGGGGTACCCGGAGATAAAATTCCGATCGGGGAAAGACCATGAAACATGGCAATATACTGTCTGGTGAAATTCTGTGAGTATGGTTAAAGCACCAGCAAGGGAACTTCGTACATGATGAGAAAATGTCACAATAAATACGTTCATACTTTAATGTCTGCAGTTTATGTGATGGTTTTATTAGTAGCGACACTCGTCATGTTTGCCGCAGGTGGTTGTGTGCAACAGTCGGCGAGTGATGTTGTGTCTGCCTATCAACCGGATTCGGGTCCGTACCGAATTCGGGCTGCCGGGTCGGTACAATTGCCGTTCGCTGGCCTGGAGAAGAATCTCAATCTGCGGATTACCTATCCGGTTGCGGATGCGGGAGCGTCCGGTTTTCCGGTTATCATTTTTTCTCACGGTGGGAGGTGTTCGCGGGATCGTTACAGCTATTTTGCCGAGCACTGGGCATCACACGGTTATATCGTGATTCAGCCGGCACATCTCGATTCAAGTTCGCTACCACCACCCAAAATTCGTGGCATGCAAATGATGCAAGAGGCCGTGCGCACGCGACGCCTCGATATGGTGCATATTCTCGATTCGTTTGAGCAAATCGCTGATCTCGTGCCGGATCTTGAGGGGCGCATCGATGCCAATAAGGTGGTTGCTGCCGGGCATTCACTGGGTGGTGGTACGGCGATGTCCGTGACCGGACTGGTGATGGTCGATCCGTCAAATAACACTGAGTTTGGATTTATTGATAAGCGCTTTGATGCGCTGTTATTGCTTACCAATCCCGGTAATAGCCCGATGATGCCGGATGATCCGTGGCGTGCGGTGGCTTTACCGACTTTTATCGCCAGTGGTACAAATGATTATAGCGGGCTTGTGCGGTTCATTAAAAAGAGTAAATCAGTATTTCGCTTTCCTGATGATATGGAGTTTGCTGCAACCGGGAATACTTTTTTGTTTGTTGACGATATGGATCATTATCTCGGTGGGCTGATCTGCAAGCCGCGTGACGGTGATACGCCTGATACCGATGCGGCGCGCATTATTGGCGGTATCAGCGTCGCTTTTCTGGCTGCCAATCTCCATGCTGATGAACACGCCCGGGCGTTGCTTGAAAACCCCGGGTTCTGGCAGACTGAATCGCGCGCTACATTGTCAATTCGTTAGCAAGCCGGGTTAGTCATCGAGTTGGTAATGATCGGCATCCAGGTGGGCCGGGAACTTTTTGCGGTAGCGCTGCAAAGCATTAGCGTCGAGTCGGGTTGTTACGATATGTTCCTGATTATCGCAGTCGGCCAGCAGACTGCCGAAGAAATCGACGACCATGCTGTCACCGGCGTATTCGACGTCGTTGCCATCGGTACCGATACGATTGACGCCTAATGTGTAGCACAGGTTTTCAACTGCACGGGCCGGTAATAACGTACGCCAGGCCGAGCGCCGTGCTGTTGGCCAGTTGGCGATATACAGCAACAGGTCGTATGCATCAACGCCGCGGCTGAACACCGGGAAGCGCAGGTCGTAGCAAATCAGCGGGCAGATGCGCCAGCCATTGATGGTTAAGATTGATCTTTCCCGGCCCGGTGTGAAGTGATCACGTTCGCCGACGGGTCGAAACAGGTGACGTTTGTCATAGCTCGCCAGTTGTCCGTCTGGCGGTGCCCAGATTAATCGGTTGTAGTAATGACCGTGCTCTTCGATGATCAGGCTGCCGCAGATGGTGGTGTTAAAGTCCTGAGCCAGTCGTTTTAACCAGCTGACCGTATCCCCATCCATCGTTTCTGCCTGGTGTTCGGTGTCCATCGTAAAGCCGGTCGTGAATGTTTCCGGCAGCACAACCAGATCGGTTGCTTCATTGATGCTGCCAATCAGGTCGCTGAAACGGGCCCGGTTCGCGCCGGCATCATGCCAGTCGAGTGTCGCTTGAATCAGTGTGACGTTCAGATCTTGCACAGGCGTTCCGTTGCTGCTACCAGGGTTGATTCGTCTTTTGCAAAACAGAAGCGCAGCCACTGTTGTGGTGGTGGGCGTTCATAGAATACCGAAACGGGGATCGCGGCGACACCGATCTCGCGGGTCAGTCGGCGGGCAAAGTCGACATCAGGTTCGTCCGAGATGGAGGAGTAGTCGACCAGTTGAAAATAGGTGCCGGCTGATGCCTTGAAGGTGAATCGTGATGCTGCCAGTAGTGTGCAGAATCGGTCACGTTTGCGTTGGTAAAATTTTGGCAATTCAATGACGTGCTCCGGTTCCTCGGCGAGGAAATCTGCCAGTGCGTATTGCATCGGTGCGACGACAC
>MPMD02467986.1_pt1 | contig 70813 bp, 66 predicted proteins | sample 1617291 | NCBI WGS metagenome assembly MPMD02 (sample SAMN05944810, study PRJNA350692) | marine metagenome | biome: marine; feature: ODZ; material: water; isolation source: 120 m water sample filtered on 30 um supor filter | place: Pacific Ocean | collected 2012-04-09 | depth 120m m | reverse complement strand
CCTGTGCGCCTTCTGCCTCTGCGGTGCACGCGCACTGCCCTGTGCGCCTTCTGCCTCTGCGGTGCACGCGCACTGCCCTGTGCGCCTTCTGCCTCTGCGGTGCACGCGCATTGCCGACGGAGACGCAGCGGCTCAAGCCCGACGCCCGAGCGATCGATGGGCGACACCAGTGCGTATTCTCTTGAATCCCGAAGGCACCCGCGGCGATGTCTACCCCCTCCTGGCGCTGGGTGAGGCGTGTCGCAATGCCGGACACCAGGTCCTGATGTGCGCACCGCCGAACTTCGAAGTCGCCGCACGCACGCGCGGCTTCGGCTTCCATTCCAGCGGGCTCGACGTGGAAGCGGCACTCGCGGACCACGCCGGCGGTGTCGTGGGTGGCGGCCTGGCGCTCGCGCGTGGGCAGCGCGCCTTGATGCGTGAATTTCTCGGACAGTGTTTCGGCCGCGTCGCCGCCGCGGCGGCCGGCGCAGACCTGATCGTCGCCAGCGGCGTATCCCTGGCTGCACCCACTGCCGCCGAGTTACACGCCATCCCACATCGTTACGTCGCGTACTGTCCGTCGCTGATTCCCTCGCGCGAGCACCCGCCGGCCGTACTGCCGGCCGCGCGACTCCCGGACTGGGCGATCCGGCTCGCGTGGGGCTGCATCCCGGTGCTCTTGCGCCCCGTGCTCAATGGCATCAACGCAAGGCGCCGCGAACTGGGCCTCGCCCCGGCGCGCAACCCCATCGCGCACATGTTCGGCCGACAGCCCGTGCTCATGGCTTCGGACGCAGCTCTGGCCGCCGGCCCCGCGCACACACGATTCGCCGTCGAACCGATCGGGGCCCTCCAGGCCGACGACGAGGGAGCGCTTCCCGAGAAGCTCGAGGCCTTCCTCGATGCCGGGCCGCCGCCCCTCTACATCGGCTTCGGGAGCATGACGGATCCGGCTCCGGTGGAGACCACACGGATCCTGCTCGACGCAATCGAGCGCAGCGGATGCCGTGCCGTGCTCTCGCGCGGCTGGGCCGGACTCGGTGATGGTGGGCTTCCCGAGCACGTGATCGCCGCCGACGCAATCTCACATACGAAGCTCTTCCGCCGGGTCGCTGCGGTCGTCCACCACGGCGGCGCCGGCACCACCACCCGGGCCGCGCGCGCCGGTGCACCACAGATCGTCGTCCCGCACCTGATGGACCAGTTCTACTGGGCCGAGCGCGTGCGCGTCCTCGGGCTCGGACCGCCTCCGGTGTGCCGGCGCGGGCTCGATGCGGTGCGTCTCGCCGAGGCGATCTCGGCGACGCTCGACAACGACACGGTCGCCGAGAGCGCTGCCAATCTCGGAGAGCGCCTGCGGCGCTCCGATCCCCTGCGCCCAGAAAACCGGAAAACGCTTCTAGAACAGGTACTCGAGACCTAGTTGGTCAACTGGTCTGTGAGCTCGCGGACACGCCGTGCAAGCTTCTCCAGCAGACTGATCGAGATCCCCGGCATGTCCTCGATCAGCCGGATCAAATCGACGCGCTCGAGGCCGAGCAGGCGTGACTTCGTAATCGTGGAGACCGTCGCCGTCCGGGGCACTCCCTCGAACAATGCGATCTCGCCAAAGAAACTCCCAGGGCCCAACTCGTCGAGCGGGGTCTCGCCCCGCGTGACGCGGACACCCCCCTGAATCAGCAGATAGAGACAGTCATCGACCTCGCCCTGCCGAACGACGACCGTTTCCGAGGGCAGGTCGTGTTCCTTGACCACGGACGCTAGGTCCATGAGCTGGCGTACGGTAAGTCCCTTGAAGATGGGAACCGTCGCCAGGTGCTGGATCTTCTCGACGGAGTCCATGCTGCCATCATCCTCCAGCTCGTAGCCCGTGGCCAGCACCGTGCCACGGGCGATGGTGCGAGTCAGCTCCTCGGGATCCTCGATCAGCTCCTCCATGGCCCGATCGAGACTCATCGATGGACCCGCGCGGGTCAGCCGGATCGCAGCGCTCTCGACATCGGGATCCTCGAGGTACGGAACCAGTCTCTGGCGATCCTCGATCGGGAGCAGAGACTCCAATGCCTCGAGTGCAATCGCTCGCTCGTGCCACTGACCGGCCAATCGGTCGATTCGATCACCGAGTTCGGCAATGCGATCCTTCTGGCGTATCGCGGCCAGGAAGAGGATCGCCGTCCGCAGCTCCTCCCGGACACGTTCGCCGAGTCGGCGGCGAAGCAGTGCGAACGCCGGGCGCTCTCCGAAGGCCACGAGCCGCTGCAGATCGCGGTCTACGGCTGCGATCTCCGCCTCGTAGAGGGGACACAGGGCCGCCGGGTCGAGTTCGAGCTCACGGATCACCTCTAGAATTGCCTCACGCTTGCTCCGCTTCCCATACGCGAGTTCACGGAGCAGCACGTTCGACGTCACCGGCCCGAGGGCCAGCAGCCCCTCGCGTGCAGCGGCCACCCACTCGGGATCCTCTGCACCCAGATGATCCACGAGCCAGCCGGCTTGCTCATCGAGACCGGCATGGCCACTGAAGCGAAGCAGGGCGGTGCGCACGCGCGGGTCCGGGTCCTCCCGTTCGGCGAGCAGCACCTCGCTGACCGCAGCGGTAGCCTCGCGGTGCTGGGCGGCCACCTCCGCCAGGGTTTCGGCCACCACCGTCCGTTCGGACCCCGTGCGGAACACCTCGGACAGAAGCGCCAGGCGCGCTGGCCAGCGCGGGTCCTCGCGGTCGCGGAGCAGGAGCACGCGCATCTCCTCGTGCGCTGTGTGCCGGGCCAACGCATCGTCGCCCCTGATGGCGCGGGACAGAGTGCGGTCGAGATCATCTGGGTCTCCGCCTCTCTGCGCCAACGCTGCCTGCGCCGCGAGCTGAACCGCCGCGCTGCCATCGGCCCGCATTCGCTCGAGCAGCGGAACGGCTTTCTCTCCTCCGAGCAGCCGCCCGTAGGCCTGGACCAGATCCGCTCGATCGGCGTCGGCTAGATCGGCAGCATCGCGGAGCAGCCCTTCGATCCGCTGGGCCGCTCCCGAACTCTCGAACGGATCGCTCACGCGGGTCTCAAGAATGCCGTCGAGCGCGGAGATCACGAGAGACCGCACTCCGGGCGTGGCCGCCTCCGCCGCCTCCGCGAGGGCGCCCACCGCCACGGGCGGATCGGCCTCCGAAACGATCTCGACGGCGACGCGCGCGCGGGCCGGATCCTCCTGACACATCTCGGGAACGAGCGCGCGGACGGTGGCGGCATCGAGGAGTTCCCGATCCTCGATGCCACTCTCCGCGGACGCCTCGAGCAGGAGCTTCGGGTAGCGACGCCACAGTGAAAAGGATGCGACGAGCCAGAGCGCGGCGATCGGCAGTGCCGTATACCCGACCCAGAGAGCCGATCCGGCCTGGGTCGCGATGATCGTGAGCGTATTCCCGATGGCGCCACCCGCACGCTTCACCGGTCCCTCGAGCAATGCGGTAGCCCGGGTGCGGAGATTTTGCGGAAAGAGGTTGTAGAGCACCCGCAGACCCGGGTCGTAGACCGCCTTGTCCTCGACTTCCGTGCCCGCCTTCGCCAAGACCCCCGCCGTCACCCCGGGCTGGACCGAGAGACCGAAAAAACCGAACAGGTAGGTGAGCGGCAACAGCCCCGCCGAGAGCGGCACACCGAAGCGCCGGTAGATGAATCCCACCAGAAAGATCTGGGCCACCAGGACACCGCTTCCCACCCAGGTGCGAAACACGGAGTAGAACTGCAGGAGCCTCTGCTCCCCTCCCTCTCCCCGCGTTGCCAGATCGGCGACGAACTGGAACTGGAAGTAGAGCATCGGGCCGAGCAGTCCACCCGCCAGACTCGAAATCGCGAGCAGTCGGAAGAGGCGGCTCCGCTGCCAGACCCCCCGCAGCGAAACGGTCGCCTCTGCCTCGGCTGCGGCACGCCGTGCCTCCGCCGGAGTCTCGAGACGATGGCCGAAGCGCGGTCGAAGGTTTCGCAGCGGCAGCGTCACCAACCCCGCCGACACCATCGTCAGGGTCGACAGCGGCAGCAACACATCGATGCCCAGCCACGCTCCGAGCGGACCGGAGGCGAGGCTGCCCAGGATCGTGCCCACGGTGAGACCGGCCATCATCGGGGCGAAGAGCCGCTTGGCCTGGCGGCCGTGCAACAAATCTCCCATCGCAACCCAGAACATGATCAACGCGATCGAGCTGAGCTGCTTCTGCACGATCAACAACGCCGCGTAGATGCCGGTCGCCTCGATCTGGACCAACAGCCACAGCGGAATCAACAGCAACCCCAGGACAAAAAACGTCCGGGGCAACAGCCTCAAACGGTCGGCACGCGAGGCCATGCGCCCGAACGCCGAGGTCGTGGCGACGAGCAGCACCGAACTCGCGAGAAAAGCCCACGGATAGTAGTCGACACCGACGCGCTTGCTGAAGAACGTCTCCGATACGTTCTTGAACGACACATCGGTCCAGCCCAGCAGGAAGAGAGCCGCTGCACTCCAGAAGAAGATCCTGCCCTCACCGGGCTCGATCCCGAGCTTTCGAAGCATGGCGATGGGAGCACCATATCGCGGGTGCCGTCCGATAGAAAACTGCGCAAGCCCGGCCGGAGCGGGTTAACCTGCGCCCATGCACAACCCGACCCGTGGCACCCTTTCTCCCGTGTTCTTGTTCCTGCTCCTCTGCGCCTCGCCCTCGATCGGCTCGGCACCCGAAACAAACGGGAGCCCCTCACCCGAGCTCCGGACCTCGATCGACGCCATGAAAGCGTCCCCCCGCGGCCCGTTCGAGCGGATCCGGTGGTTCTGCAAGGACGGAACCGTGCTTCCGCCCAAGGCCTACGCCTGCCGCGACCACGGAGGGGGCTTTCAGCACGGCGAGCTGAACACAGAAGCAAACGCCCTGCGCGCCAAGGGCTACTCCGTGGCCAACGTCTATGCCGGAATCGACCCGGCCCCGTTCGTGGGCAACAATCCCGACGTCGAGCTCCTGAACCAGCTGCTGATGGAGCGATTCCTCTTCCAGGTGGATGACGGTTGGATCTTCCGCGGCGCCCGCAGCTATCGCGGCGCGCTGCAGGCGGAAGATGAGGAGGCCGGTGCCAAGGGACTCGTGCTCGCCATGCTGGCCGATCCGGCCTGGCTCACGCCCGCGCACTTCTTCCTCCTGCGCGAGAGCGTCCGGCTGTTTCCGCTGCCGCGCCGAGACGAGGCAACCGCCGGCAAGGTGCGCCACGCCGCCCTCGAACTCGCGGAGAAGGACAAGACGTTCACGCCACTGCGCGCAAAGATCCACAACGCGCCCGACGCAGGCGACGCGGGGAAGGTCCGGGCCTACGCGCGCTCCAAGGCGCCGGCGGCCATGCGCAAGCAATACGAGCAGCTCGCAAAGAACATCGACTCGCTCTATGCCTCCGGGGCGCCGGCGAAGAGCCTGCGCACCGCGGCGAAAGGCCTGAAGGGCTCTGCCATTGCGGCGAAACTGACGCAGGCCGCTGACCGCGTCGCCAACGCGAAAGACGACGGCGCACGCTACGGCGAGCTGGGCAAGACACTGGCCGAGATCCGCAACACCGTACCCAACGCTTCCCTGACGCCCGAGCAGCGCCTGGTCCTGCTCGAAACGAGCCTGGCCCTGGAAGACGACGCCTTCACACTGGGAAGCTCGCTGCTCGAGACCATGAAAGGGGCCACCCGGCACACGCGCCTCAGCTGGCTAGCGGATGCCGCCCAGGCGCTCTACGGGATCGGCTTCATCACGCAGCGGCACCTCGGCGGCGTCAACGCGAGCCTGGCGCGTCTCGAAGCCGGCACACCCACGGTGAATGAGTACAGAAAAGAGCTCCGCTATCTGGCGCGGGGACCCGAGTGGTCCGGGCGCTGGCTCGAGTTCAACTGGAGCCAGGTGGTCCGCCAGTGGGCAGCCCTCGACCCGAAGGCCCACCTCTTGACCCAGGACCGGCTGCGGGGAAGTCCCCTGCTCTTCTACAGCGCCGTGATCGATGGCCTGAACCTCGACGCCAACCAGCTGGCCGGCATCCAGCACGATCTGTTCGGCAAACCGGTCGGTGCCGGACTGCGGGCACTCAACCCGGGACTCGCCCGCGGCACGCTGGTCGCAAGCGACGTGACGCCGGAGGGGGGGTTCAGCCGCAGCGGTATCTACCTGCTGCCCGAGTCCACCTCCGATTTGCCGCGTGTTTCCGGCATCCTGACCCGGGGCGAGGGCAGCTCGCTGTCCCACGTGCAGCTGCTCGCCCGAAATCTCGGCATTCCCAACGTGGTGGTCGGAGAAGAGCACGTCCCCGCCGTACAGAAGAGAAGCGGCGATGAGGCGGTTCAAGCCGTGAGCCCGTTGGGCGTGGTCCAGCTGGTCCAATACTCTGAGCGCTGGGACAAGATTTTCGGCGAGGAGGCCAAAGAAACCCATGCGGTGATCCGACCGGACCTCGAGAAGCTCGACCTCACACCGGCAATGATCCCGCTCGGCAAGTTGCGGTCCCGAGACTCCGGGCGCCGCTCGGGTCCCAAGGGCGCAAACCTGGGAGAACTCAAGCATCACTTCGGTGACCAGGTCCCCGACGGCTTCGTGATCAGCTTCGGTGTCTTTCGCCAGCTCCTCAACCAGCCCATCCGCCCTGGCGGTCCCTCGACCTGGGACTGGATGGACCAGCAGTACAAACACATCGCCACGCTCTCCGGCGTGGAGAAGCAGCGGGCGGTGGCAGAGTTCTTGAGCACCCTCCGCGAGTGGATCCTGAAGACGGACCCGGGCAAGGGCTTCCGGCAGGGACTCAAGATAGGGCTCGATCGGCTCGGAAAGAACGGCACGTTCGGCGTCTTCGTGCGCAGCGACACCAACGTGGAGGATCTGGCCGGTTTCACCGGTGCGGGCCTGAACCTCACGCTGCCCAACGTCGTGGGCTACGACAACGTGCTCAAGGCGGTCAAGGAGGTCTGGGCCTCACCCTTCACCGACCGCGCCTACGGCTGGCGGCAGGGGAACATGGAAAAGCCCCGCTACGTCTTCCCCGCCGTGGTGGTGCAGAAGAGCTTCCCATCCGAGAAGTCCGGCGTGCTCGTTACCACCGACGTGGACACGGGCAACAGGGACTGGCTCACGGTAGCGGTGAGCGAGGGAGTGGGTGGCGCCGTGGAGGGACAGGCAGCCGAATCGCTCAAGATCAACCGGAAGACCGGAGAGGTGCGCTATCTGGCCCAGGCGACCGACCCGGTGCGCAGCGCTCTCGTGCCGACCGGCGGCATGACCAAGGTTCCGGCGAGCGGCACGGATCGAGTGCTCACGAAGGCAGAGATCGCAAAGCTCGTGGCTTTCGCGAATACGGTGGGCGAACGGTTTCCCGCGCTTCAGGACGAACAGGGCAAGTCCCTCCCCGCGGACGTAGAGTTTGGCTTCCGCAACGGGAACCTCACCCTGCTGCAGATCCGCCCACTCGTGGAGAGCAAGACCGCCCAGCGCAACAGCTACCTCGCCAAGCTCGATGAGCGCTTTCGCGAACGCGGATCGAAGCCCGTCGACCTGAGCGGAGTGCCCAAGGAGGAGAACCAATGAATCGCAAGATCAGAACCGGACTTGCGCTCACGTTGGTCTTCGGATTCGCGACGAGCCTCGCCCACAGCTACCCGCTCGACGGGTATCCCTGGACCGGCATCGTGCGACTCGAAGCCTACCGCCTGGCGTCGACCGGCTCGGGCCGGCCCTCGTTCCTGACCGAAGGCGAAATGCAGCCCCGCGACTGGATCCGGCTCGGCCTGGCCGATCAGTCGGGCTTTTCCATCCCACCGGCCGACCCGCAGCTCTCGCACCACATCGAGGAACTCATCGGTAAAGACGCCCGCCACTACGGCGTCGCCGTGCTCGACTGGAGCGACCCGGAGAACCCGCGCTACGCGGCCGTGAATACCGGCCGGCCCCAGAACCCGGGCAGCGTCGGCAAGATCATGGTGCTGCTGGCCTGGTTTCAGGCACTCGCCGACCTGCACCCGGACGATGTGGCCGCACGCGAGCGCCTGCTCTTCGAAGCCGAGATCGTCGCCGACTCCTTCATCCGCACGGACTCCCACAAGGTTCCGATCTGGCATTGGGGCATGACAACGGTCGAATGGCGCCCCATCGAAGAGGGGGACAAGGCAAGCCTGTGGACCTTCCTCGACTGGATGGCATCCGCGAGTTCGAATGCGGCGGCATCGATGTTGATGAAGCACCTGGTGCTGATCAAGCACTTCGGCAAGGAGTACCCGGTATCCGAGGCACGGGCGAACGAGTGGCTCGACTCGACCTCGAAAAGAGAACTCTCGAAGGTGTGGCTCGATGCCATCCGATCGCCGCTCGGGCGCAACGGCCTCGACGTCTCCAAGCTGCGCCAGGGCGCCTTCTTCTCCAAGGAGGGCAAGCGCCGCATCCCGGGCACCAACAGCACCTCGACCGCGGGCGAGTTGATGAAATACATCGTCCAGATGGAACGCGGGAAGCTGGTCGACGAGTGGTCGAGCCTCAAGATCAAGAAGCTCCTCTACCTCACGGACAAGCGCATCCGCTACGCCGCCACTCCGGCGCTCGACTCTTCTGCGGTCTACTTCAAGTCCGGTTCGCTGTATGGGTGCAAGGCAGAAAAAGGCTTCGACTGCGGGAAGTTCCGTGGAAATCGGATGAACTTCATGAACTCGATGGTGGTGGTCGAGACCGTCGACCGGGAACCCGCGCTGCGCTACGCGGTCGTGGTGCTCTCGAACGTGCTGCGCAAGAACTCCTCGGAGCTCCACCAGCAGCTCGGCTTCGACATCCACAAGATCATCGGGTCGATGCACCCAAAGGGAATCGGGGAACTCACGACTTCTCCGGGTTCATGATCCCATCGAGCTCGACGATGAGCTGCCCCATCCAGTCGCCGCCTTCGTCGTGGTTCGCGAGTGCCACGGCGATGTAGGCGCGCCCGCCGCGCTCGACCAGGGCGCTGTCGGAGTGGAAGGTCCGCCACGAGCCGGACTTTCGCATCAGCAACATCCGGGGCGCCAGCCGCCGCAGGGCCCGCACGAACTTGTGGTCGAGGTGGCGGCCCGACATCACCTCCTGCATCTCCTTCGAATACTTGGGGGTAACGAGCTGCTCCGTGTAGAGCAGGTAGTAGAAGCGCGCGACCTGGAGCGCCGTCGCGGCGTGCGCGAGGTTGTTCATGGGGTCGCGCTTCCACACGCCCGCCTTGGCGTAGTCCTTGCCGACCCAGAGCCCGCCGTTGTGCTCGGGGTCGTAGAGGCGGTAGCGCGGCGAGAGCAGCACCCGGGCGATGTACTTCTTTCCAACCCGGTGCATCAGCTTGGTGGTGGCTGCGTTGTCCGAGACCTGGATCATGCGCTCCATCAGCTCGCGGGTCTCGTCGTCGTATTCCATCTTTCCCTGGGCGATCTTTTCGAACGCCCCGAGAAGCACGGCGATCTTGGGCAGGCTGGCGGCGTACATCATCCGGTCGCCGTTGACGGCGGCCATCCGGGGCCGCTCGGGATCGGTCACGTCCACGAAGGCGACGGCGAGCTTGCGACGCCGGGCATCGTCGTCCAGTCCGAGCCGGGCCAGGCCGGCGTCGAGCTCGGCCTGGAGCTTCTCGTCGCGCCAGTCCCAGACCGGCGCCAGGTCTTCGAAGGGCGCGATCGCGTCGAGGCGCATCATCTCGCGAATCACCGGGTCGTCCACCAGGTCCCAGGGACCGGCCTGAGGCAACTTGACCGCCCCCTGCCCGCCCACGTCGTCGGCGGTGGCCGTCGCCGTGAGCAGGAGACCCCCAAGGACCACCACCCAATACAGCTCGCGGTGCCGGCTACGCGGGAACACGGCTTTCGCTTTCGCGCGTTAGCGCCCGGTGCCCACTGATCACGACGAAGGACAGACCCAGCCAGATCACCACCAGGCCGATGTTGAGCACAAAGAAGGTCGTCACCGGAAGGTCGAGCAGGTTGACGAGCACGAGCACGGTGAACGCCGCGAGCCCATCACCCACCCGCGCGCAGACCGTGTCGATGCTGGGCTTGGCTTTGTAGACGACCGAAGATTCGACGGGCAGCCAGAGCACATTGCGCGCCGTGTTGTTGATCGAGTAGTCGGTGGCGTTCTCGGCAGCCTTCATCATCCGAACTACGAAGAGCGTGCTCACGAGAGCCATGGTCGTGTAGGAAATGAGCGCCACCACCGGCATGATCAACAGCAGGACCCCGAACCCACCGTACTTCAGCAGGCGAGAGGCCACGAAGGCCTGCAGCACGAGCGCTACCCAGTTCACCATTCCGTAGAAACCGGCATAGAAGGCGGTGGTCTCCCGGCGCGTGTAGTCAATCAAAGCCGCGGCCTCGGTCACCCCGCGGGAAACGGCATCGTGCGCCAAAACGTCCTGCAACACCCAATAGAGGATGTTTTCGCCGTTTGTGTTCACCCAATTGATCAGGAGCGTGATAACGGCCACCGCAATGAGAAAGCCGCTGGAGAAGATCAGCGAAAATCCGCTCTTGCCCCTCTCCGCCGGCTCCGGCTCGGCTGCCTCCTCGGCGGTTTCGACCTCGGCCGAAGGTTCCTCGGGCATGGCTCTGCCGAGGGTCGCATCGACCACGCGCGTCAAGACAATCGAGAGACCCAGGGGGAAAAGTGATGCCACGAGCAGCATATTGGTATCGACCAGGCCGGAATCCACGAGCCAGCCCGCAATCGTGGAACCGAAGGCGCCCCCCGCGGTGGCACCGATGGCGATGAGTGGGAGGATGCGTCGGCCCACGCCGTCGCTGTAGACGTCCGCGGCAAAGGCCCAGAACTGCGCCACCACGAAGACCCCGAACATCCCCACCCAGAGATAGAAGACGATTCCGGTGTAGGGCAGGTTCTCAACGAAGAATCCGGGCTGCAGGAACCAGAAGACCACGATATTCGACATGCAAAAGAGGGTGGCCCGGGTGATGAGGGCACTTCGAGTCCAGCGCTCGGACAGACGGCCGAAGACCATCACCACGGGAACCAGAAACAACGCCTGCAGGAAGCTCGAGTAGGCCCTCACTTCGATCTTCGAAAAGCCCGCAATGTCCGAGACCGAGATCCAGCCCTCGCGAAGCGGTTTCACGAAGTAGTAGGCGCAGAGCACCAGGAAGACGTTTGCGAACATCAGCAGAGCGATCCCGGCTTCCCCGGCACGCACATCCGTGAAAAGGCGCAGGAAGCGCTCCAGCGGGGTCAGTTCGCCGCGGTCTGCCATAGGTCTCCTTTGGGGTCGATTCCAGCCGGCTCAGATGGTATATCGCGCGGAGGAAGAGGCGAGGTCTTTGCGAAAGCACAAGCCCGGCTACTGGGGTCAAGCTTCAGCACTCCTGCTGGCGGCGACCGCTGGGGCGGAACCCGTCGATCCGGCCCACCACTGGCCTCTGCCCCCCGCCGTGCTGGAAGAGCGGCTCTCCACCGAGGACTTCGAGGTGCTCGAGGTCACCGGTGGAGTCGGCGGGGTGACGGGCGCAAAAAAACTGCGCATCCGCATGGCGGAAGACAACCACGAGATCGCGGTGAAATGGAAGCCCGCCCCACCGGGGGATGCCGACGGCTGGAACAACGCGCCCCGCAAAGAAATTGCGGCCTACGAGATCCAGAAATGGTTCCTGGAGCCCGGGGACTACGTGGTGCCCACGATCGTCGCCCGCTGCCTCCACACGGACCACCACGACCCGATCGAAACGGCGCGGGCACCCACGATCGAGGACACCCAGTGCGTACTGGGCGCCCTGGTGATCTGGATCGACGCCGTCAGCGTGCCCGACGATCTCTACGATTCGGGTCGGTTTCGAAACGAGCCGCTCTACGCCCGCCATCTCGCCGACTTCAATCTGCTCACGTACCTGATCGACCACGATGACGGGCGGAAGGGAAACTTCCTCGTCTCCGAGCATGAGCAACAACGCCGCATCTTCAGCGTCGACAACGGTGTGACCTTCGGCACGCGGCTGAAGAACTTTCTGGTTCCGAACTGGGACAGGATCCGGGTTCCGGCGCTGCGCAAGCAGTCGATCGAACGCCTGCGCGAGGTCACTGACGAGCATTACGAAGCCCTCGGAGTCCTCGTCGAGATGCAGGCCGACCACACCGGAGTGCTCAAGCCCGTCGCGCCCGGCAAGAACACGGATCCGAAAAAGGGGGCTCGGGTCCAACCCGGCTCGATCCAGTTCGGTCTGGAGAAGGATGAAATCGAGGCCATACGTCGGCGCATCGACCGGATCCTCGGGCAAGTGGACTCGGGGAAAATCCCCACCTTCTGATCCCGGGAGGCAGTCCCATGGGGCCGAGCCACATGCTGCTGTCGAAGCCGGTCCTTGCCGCGGCGGCGGGCTCGTGGCCGCACTGCTCGAAGAACATCCGCTAAAGCACCCGGGCGCACTCGAATTCCACGCCGGGCTTCGTCAGCAGCAGCCGCACCTTGTGGCCATTGCCCGAAATCAGGTTGGCGCAGAACCGGAGCATCCCCCTGCCCTCTTTCCCGCTGGTCTATGCTGCGCGTGCCGTGCGCGCGCTCGTGATCCTTCCGACCTATAACGAAGCCGCGAACGTACTCCCGCTGTCGCGAGAAATCTTCACCGTGGCTCCAGCGACCGAGATCCTCGTCGTAGACGACGGGAGCCCGGACGGGACCGGCGATCTGGTCGAGGAAGCCGGCCGCTCCGAAGCTCGCCTGCACCTGCTGCGCCGGAGCGGGAAGCTGGGCCTCGGATCGGCCTATCTCGCGGGCTTCCGACACGGTCTCGACGGGGGCTACGACGCAATCTTGACCATGGATTGCGACGGAAGTCATCACCCCCGACACCTGCCCGCGATCCTGGACGCCGCCCGGGAATTCGACATGGTCATCGGATCTCGCTACGTGCCCGGCGGCGGTGTCGTAAACTGGCCATGGTACCGGCGCGCTCTCTCGTGGTTCGCAAATTTCTACACCCGGCTGCTTCTCCGGGTCCCCACTCACGACAACACGGCTGGCTACCGCTGTTACCGAAGAGAGGTACTCGAGACGGTTGACCCCTTCGGCGTCCGCTCCTCGGGCTACTCCTTCCTCGAGGAGATGGTCTGGCGCGTGCACCGCGCCGGTTTCAGCGTCACCGAAGTCCCGATCGTCTTCGAGGAGCGCCGCGGCGGAAAATCGAAGATCGACTCTTCCGAGATGTACCGCGCCGCCTGGCATGTCCTGGTCACCGCCCTGCGCCCCCCCCCGGTGCGACGCAAGCCGTAACTCCGGCCCAAGGGAAGGCCACCACGGGGCGCCCTCCCCAACACTCAGAGCGCGGCGAGAACCGCCTCAGCGCTGCTGACCTCGAACTTCATGGGTTCTTCAACGGCCAAATGGCTGACCACGCCGTCGTCGACGATCGCGGCGTAGCGCTGGGAGCGCACACCCATCCCAAAATTGGAGCCGTCGAAATCGAGGCCAACGGCGCGCGTGAATTCCCCGTTGCCATCGGCCACGAGCTTGACATCGTTGCCGGCTCCATGGGCCTTGCCCCACGCGTCCATGACGAAGGCGTCGTTGACGGCGAGGCAGATGATCTCGTCTACGCCCTTCGCCCTGATCTCGGCAGCTTTTCCGATGAAGCCGGGAAGGTGCTTCGCCGAGCACGTCGGTGTGAATGCCCCGGGCAGCGCGAAGAGCACCGCCTTGCGCCCGCGGAAGAGATCGCTCATCGCGACGTCTTCGATGCCTTTCGGCGTCATGAACTTCAGTGTGACATCGGGAATCCTGTCGCCAACCCGGAGGGCCATGGAACTCCTTTCACTCGGAAGAGGCACTACACCTGCGAAGTAGAATTCGGCCGAAGAGCATACCCGTTCTGCAGCCCCTGGTGCTCGACGCGAAACCGCTGCCTCGGGAAAGCGAATCAGCTCCCCAGGAGTTCCGGTGCCGTAGCCTCGACCAATCGGCGGATCCCGTCACGCCAGGAAACCTGGGCTCGGCCCACGCGCTCATTCAGGAATGCGAGACTCAACGGCAGCGGACCGACAGTCTGCTCGGTCTCGCTGAACTTCGGCTCGAGTCCCGTCAGCTCGCCCATGTAAGCGCACCACTCCTCGATGCTCGCGGGCTCCCCCCCCCAGTTGACGACGGTAGCCGGAACCGACGCGATCTCGAGCAGCCGCGGGATCTGATCCACGATGTCGTCTTCGTGGATCGGGTTGAAAATGTTGGGGCGCTCCGGGTGCAGAGGAATGGGCTGGCCGGCCCGCATCATCTGTAGATGGATCCACGGCCAGCCGCCGTTCGACCCGTACGGCACGGAGAGGCGCGCGATCGTCGTCGGCAGATCCCACTGCCTGGCGCTGAAGCGCGCCAGCGTCTCGGCGGCAATCTTGGAGATGCTGTAGGTGGGCAGCATTGCGCGATGGTTGTCGCCCAGGGGATCCCCCTCCCGCGCCGGGGCCTCCGGGCCGCGGTGGGCGTAGACGCCCCCCGTGGAGCAGTGGAAAAAGGCCCGTGCGCGCCGGCAGTGTGCCATCAGCCGGCCCGCACCCTCGCCGTTCGCAGCCAGGTCGTAGGCAAAGTCACCGCTTTTCACGACCGCGAAGTGGAGCACCACCGTGAAGTCGTCCGGAACCACCGAAAGATCGCCGTCGGCCAGATCGACGGCCACGCAGCGGGCACCCGCCGCCTCCACTCGCTCGCGGTCCTCGGGACGCGAAAAGCGCGCGAGTCCCACCACCTCGTTGCGTGGCGCGAGAGCCTCGAGCACCGGAAAGCCCACCTGGCTCGCCGGGCCCGTCACCAGGATCTTCTCATCGGTAAGCAGTGTCATCACGCGAAGGTAGCCGGAGGCCACCGCGTGTGGCACACCCTGGCCATGACCGTCCCGGTGCTCGCGGTGGTGCTGGCCTGTGCGCTGGCGCTCCGCCTGACTTGGGCCTGGGGCGATCTCGAGGCACTGCTGCGCTTCGCGACCTCAGACGACGCCTTCTACTACTTCCAGATCGCCCACAACCTCGCTGCGGGTGCAGCGCCCAGCCTGGACGGCGAGACCCCGACCAACGGCTTCCACCCGCTGTGGCTACTGCTGGCGACTCTGGCGCAGCGCGTCGCCCCGGACCCGCAGGCCGCGCTGCGCGCCGCTCTGACGCTCTCGGCCCTGCTCGGCACGGCGAGTACCGGCCTCGCCTTCGTCGCCGTGCGCCGCCTGACCCAGAGCGCACCCGCCGCCCTGTTCGCTGCGAGCATCGTCGCCGTCCACCCCGCATTCGTGACCGAGAGCGTCAACGGGCTCGAGACCTCGGCCGCCGTCTTCACCACGGCGCTGGCGACCCTCGGCTTCTTCGCCCTGGCCGACGCCGAGCGAGTGAGCGTCCGCCAGGGCCTTCTCTTCGGCCTCGTCGGCGGCGCCCTACTGCTGGCACGCACCGACGCCTTCTTCCTCTGGGGCTGCCTGCTGCTGGCCCTGCTCGTGCGCGCGCAGACACCCTCCGCGCGCACACTGCCCGTCGTGGCCGGTGCGGTCTCGGCCGCCTGCGTCGCCCCCTGGCTGCTCTGGAACCTGCTGCGCTTCGGGACGATCGTCCAGATCAGCGGCGTGGCGCTGCCGGAACCGCTGCGAGCCGACTTTCTCGCGACTCACGGCGACTCGCTGACTGCAGCGCTCGGCCGCAGCGCCTACCTCGTCCGCCAAGCCTTCCTCTCGAACCTGCCGCATCTTTATCTCGTACCGCGCGGGCTTCCGGCCTGGCCAGCCCTTGCCGCGGGCGCGCTGCTCCTGGTATCGATGCTGCGTTTCGGCGACGCGCGCACCCGCCGATCTCTCGCCCTGCTGCTGCCTCCCGCCGCGGGCATCGCGCTCGGGCTCTTGTGGCACGCGGGCGTTCGCTGGTGGACCCGCGAATGGTATTTCGCACCCGCTGGCTGGCTGCTTGCGGTCTTCGCCGGTGCGGCGCTGGGATTCCTGCACCAACGCCTGGGTTCCCGAGTGTCCGGGAAGCAAAGCACGGCCGGATTTGCAGCGGCCGCGCTGGCACTGGCAGGACTCGCGCTCTCGGGGCCGTATTGGCGGGTCCCCTCCGAACACCGGGTGCAACAACTCGAGGCCGCGCTCTGGCTGAAGGAGCACACGCGGCCGCAGGCCCGCGTCGGCGCCTTCAACGCCGGGATCCTCAGCTATTTTTCGGGGCGTACTGTGGTGAACCTCGACGGTGCGGTAAACGCCCGTGCCTATGAGGCGCGAAGCGAGAACCGGCTGGCCGACTACGTGGTCGCGTCGCAACTCGACTACGTCGTCGACTGGAGCGGCACGCTGCCGATGGCCGGCTGTGGAGCCCCCGGTCCGCTGCGCTGCGAGCAGATCGCCGTCATCGGCGAGCCGCTGCCCCGCTTCGCCGGCAGCCCGATCTGGGTGCTGCGGGTCCACTCCGCCCTTCCTTGACATGATCGCCTGGATCGAGATCGCGGTCTTCTCGAGCATGTGGCTCGCCGCAGCCGCCGCCGCCCTCACCGCCGCTGCCGCACGCGCGATGGACTGCCCGGTGGATCCCCGCGCCCTGGGCCTCGCAGCTTCGGGCGCCCTCATCGTCTACAACGTGGACCGCTTGCGCGATGTGGCCCGGGATCGGCAGACCGCTCCCGCACGCACGCTCTTCATAGAGCATCACCGGACCGCACTCATTGCGCTCACCGGCGCGTCGGCTCTCGCCGCTACCGCCATCGCATGGAATGTGGGTCCGGCGGTGGCGGGTCTGCTGACAGCGGTGGCGGGTCTCGGACTCTTGCACCGGCGGCTCAAGGCGATTCCCTACGCCAAGGCACCCTACGTCGCCGCCGCCTGGAGCGCCGTCGCGGTGGGACTCCCCGCACTCCTGGCAGAACGGCCCAAACACGTGATCTGGGTCGCGGCAGTCCTGTTCGGAACGATCCTCTCCAACGCCATCGCGTCTGGCGTGCGAGACCGCGAGGCGATAGCCGCCCGCCTCAGTTCCACCCGCACCCTGGCACTCGCGCGCGCCGCCGCGGTGGCGGCGACTCTCGCCGCGCTCGCAGGCCCCGAGCCAGCCCTGGCGGTGCTTCCCGCGACAGCCTTCGTCGCGTTGATTCCCTTCCGGGCCGAAGAACGCTACCGACTATTCCTTCTCGACGGCTCACTGCTCGCGGGAGCCCTGCTGGCATTTGGGCTCCTGTAGAATGCCTGCGGAGGGCGAATATGGCGGTCATCACGATCTACCACAATCCGAGCTGCTCGAAGTCGCGGGGCGCACTCGAAATCCTGTGCGAGCGCGGCGTCGAAGTGGAGGTGCACGAATACCTGGAGCGTCCACCGAAGCGCGCAGACCTCGAATATGCCCTCGCGCGGCTACCGGACACTCCCGCCGAACTCGTCCGCAAAGACAAGCGCTTCAAGGAACTCGGACTCGACGCAAACGACTACGTCAGCGCCGACTCGGTCATCGACCTGCTGATCGAACACCCGGAACTCATGCAGCGTCCCATCGTGATCCGGGGCGACCGCGCCATCATCGCTCGCCCTTCGGAGAAAGTCGCAGAACTCATCGAAGATCGACTGTGAGCCTCAAGTACCTGCACACCATGGTCCGTGTGACGGACATCGACGCCTCGCTCGACTTCTACTGCAACAAGCTCGGACTCGAGGAGGTGCACCGCATCGACGCGGAGACCGGGCGCTTCACGCTGGTCTTCCTGTCCGCCCCGGGAGACCCGCATGCTCAGATCGAACTCACGCACAACTGGGATCCCAAGACCTACGAAGGCGGTCGCAACTTCGGACATCTGGCCTATCAGGTGGACGATATCTATGCCGCCTGTCAGCGCCTTATCGACGGAGGCGTCACGATCCATCGCCCACCCCGCGACGGACGTATGGCCTTCGTGCGCTCGCCCGACGAGATCTCCGTAGAACTCCTCCAAGTCGGCGATGCACTGCCACCGAAAGAGCCCTGGGCATCGATGCCCAACGTCGGGATGTGGTGACGCCTCAGGAGGCGTCGGAAGCTCCCGGTCCCGTACCGTTGCCGCTGGCCGGCGGGGCTGCTGATCGCGACTCCGGAAGGGCCTCGGTTCCGGTCGCAGCATCGGGGGAGTCGCCACCGATCAGCGTCTGGTCGAACTGCCCGAGTGCCGGCGCATCCTCGGTGCTGAACGCCCGCGCACCCGTCGCGAGATGCGCGTAGAGGAGCGTGTACTGCTCCGTCATCTCGCGGAAGAGGTCCGACGTCTGCTGGAAGTGACGCGCCACGTCCTCGCGGTGACCGTCGAGTTCCTCACGCGTTTGTTCGAGTTCCGTCTCGAGTTGATCCGCCCGCTCCCGATCCGATCGGGCGGCGCGCCGACGCGAAAGGTTCGCCAGCAGTACGCCGACGACGAGGCCGACGCCCACCGCCACCAGCAGGGGGAGAATCGATTCGATGGTCATGAGAACTCCCGAAAGTCGGAGAAATGGCCGCTGAGAACTCGCGGCCCGGGGAGTGTACCCCGCTTGGAAGCGCAAAGAGCTTTCGACTTCGTCCCTGGCCGATTCAGTGGGCTCCGACTCCCCTCGCGCTGCCAACTGAGGGAAGAGGCCCCTGGCCACCCGACTTCCGACCCCCGCAGGGCCACCCGCGCTCCGGCAACTGCCGCACTGGACCCATCGCAACGCTATCCTGAAATTTGCGAGTCGTTGGACCCGAAAGCTCCTGTGGGGCACTTCACAGCGCGTCGGGCTCCGGTGCCGCAGGCTCCGATGATTCCGGATGGTCCACGATGGAGGGACGACATGCGAAGGCAAACCTGGCGGACTGGACTGGCAGTGAGCCTCGGCCTCACCCTGGCGAGTTCGGCGTGCGGTGATGGGGGGAGCGCAGCTGGCCAGACTGGCGCCGAAGCCGGCAAAGCGTCTGCGCCCGAGGTGGCCGAAGCCGGCAAAGCGTCTGCGCCCGAGGTGGCCGAAGCCGGCCGGCGATCGCCTGTCGCAGCGAGCCCGATCCGATTCGAGCCTCCGAACCGGGGCGCACCCAAGACGCGTCTGGGCGGTGCGACCCGCTCGACGGGTGCGGGGAGCCTGCCGCGAATCGAGGCCCTGGTGCCCGAGGAACCCGGATGGACGCTGCGGGCGCAGCCGGTCCTCTACTGGTATTTGGCCGAAACCACGGATACGCAGCTCGACTTCGTGCTCTTGCGGCTCGATCCCATGGAGACGCTGGCCCAGGTCACGCTCGAACGCCCCGTGCGGGACGGCGTGCAGCGCCTCGATCTAGCCGAGCACGGTCCAAAACTCGAGCCCGGTGTTGCCTACCAGTGGCTCCTGAAGCTCGTGCCGAACCCCGAAGACCACTCGTACGACCAGGTGGTGGGCGGGGGCATCGAGCGGGTGACGGCGAGTCCGGAACTCGAGGGCAAACTCGCCACCCCCGGCGCCTCACTGCCTCACGTGCTCGCGGAGGCAGGTATCTGGTACGACGCAATCGATGCCCTTTCTCGCGGCATCGACGCCGAGCCGGGCAACCGCTCGCTCTGGAACCAGCGCGCCGCTCTCTTCCGGCAGGTAAGCCTGCCCGCCCTGCCACTGGACAGCGACGCTGCTCCGGGTCTCAGTCCCCGCTGACCCAGCTTTCGCCCCCCTGGGGGGATGAAAGCTGGGGAGTAGCCGGCTGCTCCAGCCACAATATCGATTAAAAATGGCTACGTTCTAGTGGAATCTCCAGCCGATCTAATTCAGATATCCATAAAAATCACTAATTTTTTCAGAACTCTCTCCGATATTCTCTTTTTTGGCTATCTAAAAGTCAACTTGATCCAATAAAATTTTTGGATATGGAATTTTACCCTTAAATATGTCCTTTTCTGTGGATCTAATGAGTTTATCCGGTAGAATAAATCCAATAACTGATAATCTTTTGTAGAAAAACGCCGTTCTGGAGAATCCATGGATCCGAAACCTGTGACTGGAGGCGAGAAGCTGGTCCAATGCCTGGAGCGAGAGGGCGTAGAATACGTCTTTGGTCTCTCGGGTGGCGCGGCCATACCGATCTTCGATGCCCTAGTTGATTCGAAGGTCAAACTCGTGCTGACCCGCCACGAACAGGGCGCGACCCACATGGCCGACGGCTATGCGCGGTCGACCGGAAAGGCTGGCGTGGCGCTCGTCACCTCGGGTCCCGGAGCCACCAACACGGTGACCGGCCTGCTGACCGCGCACATGGACTCCTCGCCGATCGTGGTGATCTGCGGCCAGCAGACCCTGCCCCAACTCGGAAAGGACTCCTTCCAGGAGGCCGACGTCACCGGCATCACCTACTCCGTGGTGAAGCACTCGTACCTGGTAAAGGACGCGGACGACATCCCGCGGGTAATGCAGGAGGCCTTCCACCTGGCCACCACTGGCCGGCCCGGGCCGGTGCTCATCGACGTGCCGAAGGATGTGAGCCAGGGGCCTTGCACGGCTTCTTTCAGCGACGAACTCGACCTTCCCGGCTACACGGTGCCGGCGCGCGGCAGCGCGGAAAGTCTGCAAGAGACTGCCCGCCTGCTCTCGGCGGCAGAGCGGCCGCTCCTCTACGTCGGCCACGGTGCCATCCTGTCCGGAGCGAGCAAGGCCGTCACGACGCTCGCCGAGAAGCTCCGCGCGCCGGTGGTCACGACGCTGCTCGGCAAGGGGGCCATGGACGAGACCCACCCGCTGCATCTCGGGATGATGGGAATGCACGGCACCGCCTACGCGAACAAGGCGGTCGTCGACTGCGACCTCATCCTGTCGATCGGCGGCCGCTGGGACGACCGGATCACCGGCCGTGTCTCGGAGTTCTGTACCGATGCGGTGAAGATCCACATCGACATCGACGCGGCCGAGTTCAACAAGGTGATCCAGCCGGACGTGGCGATCCTGGGCGACGCGCGCCTCGTGGTGGAGGACCTGACTTCCCAGATCGAGATGGCCGATACCGCCCCGTGGCTCGCCCAATGCGAGCGCTGGCGGCGCCAGTATCCGCTCCGGTACCCGAAACAGGGCGGTCTTCGCCCACAGCACGTTCTCCACCGCCTCGATGCCCTCACCCAGGGCGAGGCGATCCTCACCACCGACGTCGGCCAGCACCAGATGTGGGCGGCCCAGTTCTGCCGGACTCGTTCGGCTCGGCACTGGATCTCGAGCGGGGGCGCCGGAACGATGGGCTTCGGCTTCCCCGCCGCCATCGGCGCTCAGTTCGCGAATCCGGACTCCAAGGTCTGGGCCATTGTCGGCGACGGCGGCTTCCAGATGACTCAGGCAGAGCTGGCGACGGCACAGATCCACAAGCTCCCGGTGAAGTGCCTCATCATCAACAACAACTTCCTGGGCATGGTCCGCCAATGGCAGGAGATGTTCTTCGACAATCGCCTCTCCGGCGTCGAGTTGGAGGGCAACCCGGACTTCGTGAAGCTGGCCCAGGCCTTCGGAGTAAAGGGCCTGCGAATCCGCAGACCGGCCGACGCCGACCGCATCCTGCGCGAAGCGCACGAGTACGATGAGGGTCCGTGCGTCGTGGTGGCCGAGGTCGTCAAGGAAGACAACGTCTTCCCGATGATCCCGGCAGGAGCTGCCGTGAGCGAGATGTTGACGGAACCCCCCCGCCACAAGCTTGCGAAACCCGAGGGGAGCACCTGATGAGCGCCGCTGAGCCGATCCGGGGCCAGGAGGCCCCGCCGAAGAACCTGCACACGATCTCGCTGTTCGTGACCAACCAGCCGGGCGTCTTGGTGCGCGTGGCACTCGTCTTTTCCCGCCGAGGTTTCAACATCGAGAGCCTGGTCGTGAGCCCGGCGGCCGAGGGTCGCTTTTCCCGCATGACGATTGCGTGCTCGGGCGCACCCGAAGTGCTGGAGCAGGTGGTAAAACAGCTCGCAAAGCTGGTCGACGTGGTCCATGCCATCGACCACACGGGCGACGAGTCCTACGAGGTAGAGATCGCGCTGGTCAAGCTCGAGACCGCTCTCGACCGGCGCACCGAGATCCTTCAAATTGCCGAGCACTACAAGGCGCGCGTCGTGGACTACGGACCCGACTCGCTGATCCTCCAGGCCTTCGGCTCGAGTGAGAAGCTCGACGCCTTCATCGAGCTGCTCCGTCCCTTCCACCTCACCGAGCTCGTCCGTTCCGGCAAGCTCCTCATGGCGCGGAGCGTCGCGGTCACCTAGCCCACCGCGCAAGAACACGAGACCGCAGGCAGCCGAGTCAGGACGACGTCGATCGCAAGCAGAATGGAACGCCCTGACCACAGCGGATCTTCGGCGGCGTGCTGGGGTTCGCCCGGACGAACTCGATGCAGATCACCTCTGCCGTTCGCGCTAGCGATTCCCGTGCCAGCGGACCCAGGCGGCGCGTTGCTCGCGGAGGGGACCGTCGAGGCTGGCCCAGTCGGAGACCGGCTCAATCTGTGCGACCCAATCGCTCTCCTCGAGCTCCCACCACGTGGTACCGAGCGAACGCGAGCGCGGAATATGGCGCTGCGGCGCACGGTCCCGGGCCGGCTGGCGTGCGCCCACTCGCACGCCGAGTAGATCGACGGCCCCGGCGCGCGCGCGCCACACCACGAGACTCGGTTCCGTCGATTCCGCCTGGAGGCTCACGCTCTTGTCGCGGTCGTCGTCGTGTTGCCTCGAAAAGTATTGCACTTCGAGTTCGTATCGGCCGGGCAACGCCTCGATGCACACCGGGAAATGCCACTTCTCGTGGCGGGCCTTGAGCCATTCACCGCCGCCGGCCGGTCGGATCCCGGTGATCCATGTGGCGCGCTCGCGGTGGCAGAGAATCCCCACCTCTTCGGCCGGCCGCATGCCCCCCTCATAGGCCGCAAACCACTTGCCCTCCGGCTCGCGGGGGTCGACGCCACCTCCCAGGGGAACGAACGATCCGACGGCCAGATTCCCGCCGGCGAGCAGCAGGGATCCGGGTGCCGTCACCATCACCCACGGGCCGTGCATGTCGAAATCGAAGCCATCGCGCACGATGCGGTCCGACCGACGCGCCGCACTCTTGGCGTAGCAGCCCGTAAGCGACACAACCACGACGCATGCCAGCAAAGGTGCGAGGATCCGACGCAACACGAGAACGGATTTGTAACTGCTCGAATCTCTTTGTAAAGTCGCTGCAAATGGCGGCATTTGAGGTGACCGCGCACCGGTCGGCAGCGATCCTCGGGCGCACACTTCGAGCGCTCATCGCCTCCACGCTCCTGGGGTGTGCGACCGGAGCGAGCGACCCCGACTCCCAGGCGGGGGGCCGCGAGGGCCAACGTACGCTGCTCGCCAAAACCACGCCCAACGCAGCGGCAGCGGCTGCCCCCCCCCCGGGCGGAGATCCCGCCTCGGGGAACCTGCCGCCGACCGACGGCGAAACCCGGCCCGGACGCCTGCTCATCTACAGTGCGATCACGGGGCATGTTCCCCTCGAAGAGCGCAACATCAACGACCCCGACCCGCGCAGCATGAGCCCCACCGAACGCGAGGCGGCCCGTTCGCGCCAGATCGAACTGGAAATCCAGGAGGAGCTTGCCAAGCAGGAGTCGATCACCGGCACCGAGAGCGCGAGCACCCCACCGGACACTCCCATTCTCGCGCCGAGCTTCGATCCCGTCGCCGAGCCGCTCGCCGCACCGCCCGCACCGACACTGCGAAAGCTTCCGACCAAGCTATTCGAGAGCCGCGAGGTCACGATTCCACCGGGCCAGTGGCAGAACGCGCACGAGCTTCGCGTGATACGCCGCAGCCTCGACGTCGACCGGGACGGCAAGCCCGAAGAAGTGCGCTACATCGACGCGGACTCCGGGCTGATCCTGCGTTCCGAACTCGATCGGGACTTCGACGGTACCCTCGATGCGTGGATCACCTACGAGAACGGAACGCCCGCGATACAGGTGCTCGACGAGAACGGAGACGGGACCCGGGACACCTGGGAACGCTACCGCGACGGGAGCCTTCTGGCGAAGACGACCGACTCGGACGCGGACGGCGTGAAGGATGTCTTCTACCGCTACGACGGCACAGAACTCGTCCAAAAACTGAGCGACCAGAACAACGACGCGGCGATCGACCGCATCGAGACCTTCGCCGGGCGCCACCGCAAGAGCATCGAAGAGGACCGCTCCATGAGCGGCCAGATGGATACCTGGACCACCTACCGCGTCATCGACGGCCGGGAGGTCATCACCCAGATCGAGCGCGACAGCCGCGACCGCGGCACGCCGAACATCGTGGAGATCTACGAAACCCAGGGTGACTCGACGCGGCTGGCTCGCAAGGAAGAGGATCTGGACGGCGACGGCAACGTCGATATCGTCTCGACCTACGAAGACGGCCGCCTCCTGCAGCGCGCGATTTCCGACGAGGCGCTCTCGCCGCTTTGAGCAGGGGAACGCGCCGGCCCACGCCTGACCCGGCGTGGGCTCCCCGGCGCCGCACGCCTGTCCGGATGGCTATGCTTCCGGCTTTTCGTGGCAGCGCTTCCGGGCATCGAACCAGCCCCGGATCATCGAGCGGAAGTGGTCGGGGTTGTAGATGTCCTCCTCGAAGGACCACTTCATGTTCCCCGCGTACTTGAGAAGGGTGTAGTTGTAGGCCTGGTGCAGGCTCCCATCTCCCGGGTCGACCATGCGATTCCAGATCTGCGCCACGACCCAGCCCCGCTCCTCGTCGATCATGACCCACTCGTGCGGGAAATACTGCATCTGGTGGTTGGGCCACTCGGCCATCGTCGAAGAGATCCATTTCCGGATCGCCTCACGGCCTCCGAAGGTTCCGTAGAGGTGTTCGATATAGGTCGCGTCTTCGGTAAAGAGATCCGCCCAAGCATTCCAGTCGCCGGAAGTTCCGGCCTCGAGTGCAGTCTTCTGGTAGCAATCAAGCGCCTCTTCGATCTCCTGTCGCGTCCACCTGCCCATGCCGTCTCCTGCTTGCGTTTGGATCCGCCGCGCATTCTATCACGCGGGCTCTGCCCGCAGCGCCGCCTCGAGCTCCGGGAGCCGCTCCAGGAGTTCTGCGAACCAGGGCGTGTAGTGCTCTGGATGGCGAGCGACGTCGCGCACCAGCTCATCGCCGCGGATCCAACGCAGCCCATCGATCTCGGCGGGATCGGGTTGCGGCACCTCGGTAAGCACGCCCACGAAGACGTGGTCGAACTCGCGCTCGGTGAGTCCGGAGCCCGGATCTTCGGCCGTGTAAATCAACGCGAATACCCTCCGCAGTGCACTCGCCACCCCGAGTTCTTCCCGCAACCTCCGGTGAGCGGCATCCTCGAGCGCTTCGCCCCGCCGCGGGTGTCCACAACACGCGTTGGTCCACAATCCGCCGAAGTGGTACTTCGCCGCGGCGCGCTTCTGGAGCAGGACATCGCCGCCGGGATCGAAGAGCACGATCGAGAAGGCCCGGTGCAGGAGACCTCCATCGCGGTGTGCGGCGAGCTTCTCCGCGAAGCCGACCTCGCGATCCTGCTCGTCGACGAGGATGATCTCCTCCAGCTCAACCCCCCGGGCCCTGGTTGATCTCGGCAAGTCGGTCGGCGAGCAGCCGGCGCAGTCGCTCGATTTCAGGCTGGGCGGCGGAGCCCGAACGCTCGTCCAATTCGAAGGGGTCTTCGGTCACATCGTAGAGCTCCTCGGCACCCGAGGAGTCGCGAATGAGTTTCCAACGCTGCTCCACGATCGCGGCGAGGTCGGCGTCGCTCCGCCAGGGTTCCCCCACTTCGGTCTTCGACACGCCCGCGGGTCCGCGCTGTACCAGAACGGCGCGGGGTGCCAGCGCATCGCCCGCGAGCAGGGGCACAAGGGATCGACCGCGCCAGCTGGGCTCCGGCGCCTCGCCGCCGGCCAACTCGAGCAGCGTGGGTGCAAGATCGATCTGACCCACCACCTCTTGCACCCCCAGCGCGTCGAACTCGCCCCCCGGCGCGTGGATCCACAGAGGCACCCGGACCTGGGCCTCGTAGACGTGTCGGGCGGCGCGGTGAAGCAGGTGGTTGCCAAGGCCCCAACCGTAGGGGCTCGTCACCACCCAGAGCGTTCCGTCGCCCCAGCCCATGGCGCCGAGGTCCCGGTACATGCGTGCTATTTCCGCGTCGACATAGCGAATTTCGACGTCGTAGCTGTTGAACGCCCGCAGCAGCAATTTGTTTTCGTAGTGAAAGAAGCCGAAGGGCACGTGGTGCTGCTCCAGTGCGAATTCGACCATCTCATCCGGCTTCTCGCGACCGAGCCCGGCAAAATGCTCCGGGGGGGCCTGGCGCTGCCCCTCGACGTCCGCAAACTGGATGAAGACGAAAACCCGGACGTCCGGATCGAGCTGGGCGAGCCATTCGAGCGCCCGGTCCACCAGTTCGGCGGCCGGGCGGCAGGGCTCGGCATAGACCTCGGACGGCACATCCACATGCGCGAATCCCCGGGCAAAGCCGGTACGCGCCCAATCACCGCGCGTGGCCAGGAAGGCGGCAGTCTGAAAGCCCCGGCGACCGAGGACTTCCGCCAGGGTCGTCGCCGCTTCGTCGAGCGGTCGGCCTTCGAATCCGACGAGGCCGTGCTCGCTCGCGTGAAGGGAGGTGAACATCGACGCGTAGGAAGTCAGCAGGCGGGGAGACCCGGCATAGGCCCTTTCAAAATCCACTGAGCGGCCGGCCAGTTCGTCGAGAAAAGGGCTCACGGCTCGGGGATAACCCCGGGAACCGAGATGATCCCCACGCAGACCATCGATTCCGAGCAGCACGATGTGCCGGAAGCCGGCTTCTTCGGGCGCTCGGCCGCACGCTGCCAGCAGCAACAGACACGTACAGGTGCTCGCAAGGGCTCGGCTGTGCTTCACAGGGCCTCGACCATACCGCAGACCCGAAGGGTCCGGCCGGATCCTGCCCGGCTGCTGCGCAGCCCGACGCCCGCGCAGCAGCGCGGTAGTATGCGGCGATGGATTCGCCCGCGTATTCGGCGGAGTTCCACGCCGCGGTCCGCGGGAATGCCAGCCATCGCACGGAGATCCGGGACATCCTCGCAGCGGCCTTTGCCGAGGATCCCATCATGCTCTGGCTCCTCGCAAAGGCGAAGAACAGCCTCGCGGCGCGCCGGCTGCTGTTCGAAAGGGGCGTGCGCACCACGGCGCGCCACGGAGTGGCCGAAATGACCGGCGGAGGCGAGGCTGCCGCGATGTGGGCGCCGCCCGGCTTCGTGAAGACCGAGGGGGTGCGGGGAATCCTGGACGAAACACTCGGCCTTTGGTCGTCGTGGCGAGCCCTGCGCGGAGGCTTGGCCCAGGCGGGCCGCTTCTACCAGGAGATGTTGCGTGGCCGACCCGGAGTGCCCCACTGGTACCTGGCCGCACTCGGAACGCGCCCCGAAGCACGGCGACGAGGAGCGGCCTCGGCGCTGCTCGCCAAGCAGCTCGGCGAGTGCGACGCACAGGGGCTGCCGGCCTACCTCGAGTCCTCGAACGCGGCGAACCTTCCGCTCTACCAACGCCACGGATTCGAAGTGCTGCAGAGGGTCAGTTTCGAGGGCTCGCCGCCCATCTGGCTCATGCTGCGACCGGCCCGCTAGCACCCCCGCTGCATGACACCGACTGGATTCAGAACGCGGGCGCTTGCCGAGCCGACCGGAAGCGCCGATGATCGTTCTCCGAGAATCCCTTGCATCCCTTCGCCTGGAACGATCGCCTGGCACGTGGCGCCGATCGCGCCGCGCTCGGCATCGGGTGTGCCGCGGCTGCCTGGCTGCTGCTCCAACTGAGCCTATTCGGCATGGGCCGCGACCAGGCGATCTACTCACTCGCCGGCGACGCCATCCTCGCGGGCGGCACACCGTACCGCGACGTCTGGGATTTCAAGCCCCCTGCCATCCACTTCGTCTACGCGCTTGCCCGGGGCGTCTTCGGCGCCCGGGCCTGGGCGCCGCGCATCCTCGAGGCACTGGCGTTCGCATCCCTCGTGCTCGCCTTCGCGCGTTTCTCTGTGCGGCACATGGGCGACGCGCGGCCCGGTGCGGTCGGGGGCCTGATCGCGCTCGCGACCGTCGTGCCGCTCGGCTTCTGGCAGACCGGACAGCCCGAAAGTTTCGGAGCGGTCGCAACCGCCTGGGCGCTCGTCTGCGCCACACCGGCACGCCCACGGACAGCAGCCTACGCAGCCGCCGGCGCGCTCTACACCTTCGCGGCACTCTGCAAGCCGCCGCTCGGCGGCGGCCTGCTGGTGAGCGCCGCCCTGGCCGCACGGGAGGCGCACCGCTCGCCCGACCGGTCCGCACCGGGGGTCGTGGCGGCTTTCGCCGCGGGCGGCGCCGCGCTGCTCGCGGCCTGCGCCCTCTTCTTCCTGGCGCACGGCGCAACGGACGACCTATTCGGTGCACTCGTCGGTTTCGCGCCGCATTACACGACGCTCTCCTTCACACAGCAGTCCGCCGCCGCGAGCCTCTGGAGCGCCGTGCGGGGGAGCCTCTACCAGCACTCGCTTCTGGTTCCGGCAGGCGTAGCGCTACTCGTCGCCCTGCCCGCCAGGGGCGCAAACGAGCGCAACGGAACTCTACACGTGCTGGGCGTGCTGGCGTTCCAGGTCGCCGGCGTCGCGCTTCAGGGCAAGCACTTCCCCTACCACTTCGTTCCCGGCCTCACGCTGCTGGCGCTGCTTTCGGGCTGGGGTCTGTGGAAGGGATGGCGGTTCGTGCGCGGACGCCCGCTCGCTCTGGCCGCTGGATTGGCGCTCGTGGTGCTCTTGCTTGGGCTACCCGCCGGCGACTTCGCAGCCCGCAGCCGCCTGCGCACCGAGATCCTCGCCCGCAGGGTCCCGGAAACGCTGCGCGATCGGCTCGACTCCGCCTGGGACGTGAACGCGGGATCCAATCGACGCGTCGCCGCTTGGATCCGCAAGCAAACCTCCCCGCACGACCGGATCTTCGTCTGGGGCTTTGAGCCCCAAATCTACATCCTCGCGGATCGCCGACCAGCCAGCCGCTACATCTACGATGTGCCCCAACGTCTCGCGTGGACGGGACGCGACGCGGCCCGCAGCGAACTGGTCCACGACCTACGCGCGGCGCCGCCGGCGGCATTCGTGGTCGAACACCGGGACGTCCTACCCCACGTGACCGGAAACCGCGCTGACAGCGCAGAAGAACTCGCACGTTTCTCCGGCCTTCACGACCTGCTCCGGACGCACTACCGGCACGCAGTACGCATCGAGGACCTGGATGTCTATCTGCGCTCGGCTCCGGAATGAGGGGCGCCGCTGCCGCTCGGATGATCGCACAAGCCCGAAGGTTCCCGATTCCGTCACGTCCCGTAGACTGACTCACACATGAATGCAGCCGGTCCGCGTGCCCCGGGGTCGGGATGACACGTCGCCCTGGCGAAGCTGGCGACCGGCGTGCCCCGCACGCTCTACCTCGAGCACGAGATTCCAGCGGGATACCTCGAGGCCCGCGACACTGGGGACACCCGCGGAATGGACCCTGCCCTCGCCGCCTACTACGAGAAGCTGCGTCTCGTGATCGCCGGACCGCTCTTCTCGGCCACCCGCCTGCAAGCCATCCTGGGCCTGCAGACGGGTGCGTACGATGACCTCCTGCTGGCGTACCGGGCCCGCCATCGGAACCCTGTCGAGTAGTCTTGCGATCCGGGGATTTTGACATTGCCCACGACGTGCTACCCAGGCTTGTCTGCCGCATGCACCGCTGGCGGTTTTGGGGTTGTCACCACGATGCGGAAAGCCCCGCGTCGCTTGCCATGATCGAGGCAGACCTCGCCGCGGGCCTGGCCCCGCACCCGACGGAGGACGCGACGTGAAGATTCTGGTCACGGGCGGTGCGGGCTACGTGGGAAGCTTTGCGGCGCGCCACCTGGTGGCGACCGGGCATGAGGTCGTGGTGCTCGACAACCTCTGCCAGGGCCACCGTCGGGCCGTGGACGCCTGTCCGCTGGTAGAGGGCGACGTCGCCGACACCGCCCTCGTGGGGCGTCTGATGGACGACCAGCGCACCGAGGCTGTCATGCACTTCGCAGCGGCCACCAACGTGGCCGAGTCCGTCGCCAATCCCCGCTACCACTACCGCAACAACACGGCAAATACCTTGGGACTGCTCGAGACCATGCTCGACCGCGGCGTGCGCAAGCTGGTGTTCTCGAGCACCGCCGCCACCTACGGCTCGAGTGCTGGCATCCCCATGCCTCTGCAGGAGGACGCGCCCAAGGAGCCCGTCTGTCCCTACGGCTATTCGAAGCTCGCCATCGAGTGGATGATCCAGGACTTCGCACGCGCCTATGGCCTGACCTACGCGATCTTGCGCTACTTCAACGCATCGGGTGCGAGCGCAGACGGTGGCCACGGCGAGGACCACCACCCGGAGACGCACCTGATCCCACTCGTAATCGAAGCGGCCCTCGGCAAGCGCGACCAGGTCGACCTCTACGGCGATGACTACGACACACCGGACGGCACCTGCCTGCGCGACTACGTCCACGTAGAGGACCTCGCCCAGGCCCACGAACTGGCGGTCAAGGCGTGCCCCGAGCCGGAAGGCGGCGGAATCGTCATGAACATCGGGACCGGGAGCGGCAATACGGTGATGGAAGTGGTGAGCGCCGTAGAGCGCGTGACGGACCGCAAGGTGCCCTACCGGGTCACGAGCCGGCGGCCGGGCGACCCAGCCCGCCTGGTGGCCGGCAACGACCGCGCGCGTGCCCTGGGCTGGCAGCCCCGCTTCGCGGGAATCGACTCGGTGGTGAGAACGGCCTGGGAGTGGCACCTGAACCACCCGAAAGGCTACGGCGACGAGCCCGACGCATAGAGTCCGTCGAGCCGACGCAGGGCGCAGCCAATCACAACGTTGGAAGCGGCTAGGCCTTCTGAGAGCGCTCGGCGCGCATCCGAAGATATTGCGTGATGACGTGCATCAGACTCTGGTGCGTGTCTTCGGCGATCCCGTAGTTGTCCACGGGTACCCAGACGACATGGTCGGCCAGTTCGCGCAGGGTGCCGCCCTGAAAGCCCACGAAGGCGATCGTCGTGACGCCCCGCTTGCGCGCATATCGACAGGCTTCCACTACGTTGGGGGAATTCCCACTGGAGCTGACGAGCAGGACCGCGTCTCCCGGCTCCAGGTAGTACTCGAGCTGCTGCCGGAAACAGGCCTCGTACGAGATGTCGTTGGAAAGCGCCGTCAACATGGCGACATTCGAAGCCAGAGACACGGTGCGCAGCGGCTGTCTGCCGTCGACGTAAGTGCCCTTGGTCGCGTCGCAGACAGTGTGGTCCGAGATCGCCGCGCTGCCGCCGTTTCCGGCCACCCAGACGGTGCCGCCGCCCGCCTGCACGCGCTCCAGGGTTTCAAGGATGCCCTGGAGCGGCTCACGGTCGAAGCTCTGCAGGACTTCGACAAAGCGGCAATAGTAGTCGTCGACGAAGGCGCCGAACTCGTCCATGGGGTTGCTCTCGTTTGGCTGCGCACTCGTAAGCCTGTCACAGGCGGGGGATCGAGGCCAGCGGCACGGCATCCGCAGGGGGCCTGGAGTTTCGCCCGGATGCGCCGATCCGCGGAGCCTTCGACTCGGTGGAAGCGCCTGCTGCCATTCCACACCGCAGCTTTGTCGCTGGAGGGCCGGCGGAACCCGAGACAGTGCAATGGCCACCTCGGCCGAGAACCGAAGAACTGTGGATGCACTGACTTGGGGACTGGTACGACAAACTGGGGCAGGTCGGGGTGCAAGCGTCGGTATCGCGGTCGAAGTGCGTTGACCTGCTGCGCCGCCCCCATCGGGACCAGATCCCTTGCCAGGGCCTCGCATTGGCAACCCAACGCGGTCTGGGCGCCCGCACACGCCAAGGCCCCGAGTTCATCAGCGGCAGCGGGAACGAAGTGGCGACCCGGGCAGGATTCGAACCTGCGACCCCGTGCTCCGGAGGCACGTGCTCTATCCAGCTGAGCTACCGGGCCACTGCCGTCGGCAGGGCGGACTGTAGCGAACTGCTCCGGCAGGCCGGATGCGGCTGGCGCCTCCACCACGCCTCCCGGAACGCGATCGCTGGAATGGTGGGGCGTACTGGACTCGAACCAGTGACCTCCGCGGTGTGAGCACGGCGCTCTAGCCAGCTGAGCTAACGCCCCCTCCTAAAGCCTATCCCAACGATCCCAGGTGGGGCCCGCGGGCCGGCGCGTCGCTCACCCCCCGGGCCGGCGCGTCGCTCACCCCCCGGCCGTGTGACGGCGCACAGCCGCACCCACGAAATCGATGAAGAGCGGGTGCGGACGGAACGGCGTCGACGAAAACTCGGGGTGGAACTGGGAGGCGACGAACCAGGGATGTTCCTCCACCTCCACGACCTCGACCAAGCGTCCGTCGGGCGAGGTGCCGGCCATCACCAGCCCGGCACGTGCGAGCGTCTCCGTGTACTCGGGGTTGACTTCGAAGCGGTGCCGGTGGCGCTCAGCGATCCGCTCCTGACCATAGGCGCGAAAGGCACTGCTGCCAGGTTCGAGCACGCAGGGCCAGTCTCCGAGGCGCATGGTCGCACCCTTTTCCTCGACGTCGCGCTGCTCGGGCAACAAGTCGATCACCGGGTGGGGCGTTTCGGCGTCCACCTCGGTCGAGTTCGCACCCTCGAGGCCCGCCACCGAGCGAGCGAATTCGATCACCGCAAAGTGCATGCCGAAACAGATCCCGAGGAACGGAACCCGGTTTTCCCGCGCGTAGCGCACCGCGCGTATCTTGCCCTCCGCGCCTCGGGGACCGAAACCGTGTGGAACCAGCACACCGTCCATTCCCGCGAGCACGCCGGTGTCCTCGAGCTTCTCCGAGTCGAAGTACTCGATGTGCACACGAGCCTTGTTGGCAAAGCCCCCGTGGTAGAGCGCCTCGTTGATGCTCTTGTAGCTCTCGGTCAGGTCGACGTATTTTCCGACCATTGCGATGTTGAGCTCGACCTTCGGGTTTCGCGCCCGGTGCACGATCTGCTCCCAGAGACGCAGGTCTGGACTCCCCGTCCAGATGTTCAGCACGTGGGCGATCTTCTCGTCGATCCCCTCCTTGTTGAGAATCAGCGGCACCTCGTAGATCGTCTCGACGTCCTTCGCCGTGGCTACCGCGTCTTCGTCAACGTCGCAGAAAAGCGCGATCTTGCGCTTGACGGCCTTCGGCAGGAAGCGGTCGGTACGACACAGGATGATGTCCGGCGCGAGGCCCACCGTCCTCAGTTCCTTCACGGAGTGCTGGACGGGCTTCGTCTTGAGTTCACCCGCCGCCGCCATGTAGGGCACCAGGGCGATGTGGATGAAGCAGCAGTTCTCGCGGCCCTCCCCGGCCCGCATCTGCCGAATCGCTTCGAGGAAGGGCAGCGACTCGATGTCGCCGACGGTTCCGCCGACCTCGGTAATGAGCACGTCCACACCCTCGGCCGCGAGGCGGATGCGCGCCTTGATCTCGTCCGTGACGTGAGGAATCACCTGAACCGTACCGCCCAGGTACTCGCCGCGGCGCTCCTTGGACAGCACCGAGTCGTAGATGCGACCCGCGGTGACGTTGTTCTTCTGCCCCATCCGCGCCCGCGTGAAGCGCTCGTAGTGCCCCAGATCGAGATCCGTCTCGGCCCCATCCGCAGTGACGTAGACCTCGCCGTGCTGGAACGGATTCATCGTTCCGGGATCGACGTTCAGATACGGATCCAGCTTGAGAAATGTGATGTTGAGACCGCGGGCCTCCAGGAGCGCCCCAATTGACGCCGACGCGAGCCCTTTGCCCAGGGAGGAGAGCACTCCTCCGGTCACGAAGATGTGTTTGGTCCGGCGCTCCTCGCCCATACCCTCTCCCAACCGGCTGCTGCAGCTCGGTGTGATCCGTCGCGAAGGCTGTCGTCGAACCAGCGCCGCCGTCAGCCACGGCGTGGTTTTGATGTTTGTATCGCGGTCCCCTGGGAGCGTCAACTTTCACCGGGGGAACGCCGTTTTGCAGCGAAGCGCAGCTTCAGGGAAGTGCGGCAGGCTCGAGCAGCGAGGCTTGCTCCGGCCACCCCATCATGAGATTTGCGCATTGGATGGCCTGTCCGCTGGCGCCCTTGACGAGATTGTCCAGGGCCGAGAGCAGTACCAGTGTCCCGTTGCGCTCGTCGCCGAACACGGCCACGTCACAGAAATTGCTCCCCAGCACCGCCTGGAGACTCGGGGTCTCGCCGGGCGGCAGGACCCGCACGAAGGGTTCGTCGCACCACGCCTCAGCGAGCACGGCGTGCGCATCGGCGGTCGATACGCCTCCGGGTGCACGGCAGAAGATCGAAGTCGCGATGCCGCGGGTGGTGGGAATGAGCTGGGGCACGAACGTGACGCGCACGTCCCCACCCGCAGCTAGCGCGGCTTCCTGCTCGATCTCAGGCCCGTGCCGGTGAGCACCCACGTTGTACGCGCGGGCGTTCGCGTCGATCTCCCCGAACAGGAGCGAGGCCTCGGGCTTGCGCCCCGCACCCGAGACACCCGACTTGGCGTCGATCGCGACCCCCCCGCGTTCGACGAGGCCTGCACGCAGGAAAGGCACGAGGGGCAGCAGCGCACCGGTCGGGTAGCAGCCCGGGCACGCGACGAGTTCGGCTCCGCGCAGCGCCTCCCGGTGGAGTTCCGGCAGACCGTAAACCGCCTTGCCCACCAGCTCGGGTGCAGCGTGATCCCCATACCACTCCTGGTAAACGCCGAGTTCCCGGAGCCGGAAGTCAGCGGACAGATCGGCCACGGGCACTCCCGCTGCGCGCAGGAGCGCCACGGTGGCGGCGGAAGCCGCGTGGGGAAGCGCCGTGAAGGCGAAGTCGACCCGCTCGGCGATCCGCTCGGGCACAGAGGCCTCGAATGCCAGCTCGAGCCTGCCCCGCAGGGCCGGGAAGGCCTCTCCCACCCGCTGCCCGGCCCGCTGTTCGGACGTGACGGCAACGATCTCGAACTCGGGATGGCGCAGCAGGATGCGGAGCAGCTCCAGACCGGTGTATCCGCTGGCGCCGAAGACGGCTACGCGCACGATGCTCCTCCGGGTGGTCTACAAATGAAGAACGGGAGGCCCTGCGGCCTCCCGTTCACAAAATGGCGGCTCGAGACGCCGGACTAACGCTTCGAGAACTGGTAGCGCGCTCGGGCCCCCTTCTGCCCGTACTTCTTCCGCTCCTTCTTGCGCGAGTCGCGCGTCAGGAACCCTTTCTTCTTGAGCACGGCGCGCAGCGCTCCGTCGCTCTTCTCGAGCGCCCGCGAGATCCCGTGGCGCAGCGCGTCGGCCTGGCCCGAAACCCCACCGCCCGCGATCTTCGCCACGACGTCCCAACGACCCTCGGCGCCCGCTACTTCGAAGGGATCCTGGATGCGCATATGGAGCACCTCGCGAGGGAAGTACTCGGTCATGGGCCGCCCGTTGACGAGCACCTGCCCCGTGCCGGGCTTCATGCGCACTCGCGCAACGGCGCTCTTGCGCTTTCCCGTGGCGACAACGACAGACGGCTCAGGCAAGTGAGAGTTCCTCCGGCTGCTGGGCGGCGTGCGGATGCCCGGAGCCCGCGTAGACTTTGAGTTTCCGGAACATCTGCCGGCCCAGCGAGTTCTTGGGCAGCATGCCCCGCACGGCGCTGCGAACCACCCGATCCGCGTGTGGTCCGCCGAGCAGCTGATCCGCCGTGACCTGCTTCAGGTGCCCGGTGTAGCCCGTGTGGCGGTAGTAGGTCTTCTGCTCACGTTTGCGACCGGTGAGCCGAACCTTCTCAGCGTTGATCACGATCACGAAGTCACCGGTATCGACGTGGGGCGTGTACTGCGCCTTGTGCTTGCCCCGCAACACCGAGGCCACCCGGGTCGACAGGCGGCCAAGCACCTGGTCCTCGGCGTCGATCAGGTACCACTTCCGCTCCACCTCCTGGGGCTTCGCACTTCGGGTCGACCTTTCGACACGGATCGCCATTCGGATGTACTCCACCAGCCTGGACACGCATACGCCGCCCGCCGGGCGAACAGAGGTACCGGAGCCGCCGCGCCGCGTCAAGGAGACTCCCCAGGGGATCAACTCCCGGCTGCCGTTCCCGCCCCTGCGTCGAAGTCCACGCGCACCAGGGTGAGCGCCCGAGCCGGAGCTGTGGTGCCGGACAGCCCGCGGTTTCGGCCCGCAAGCGCGTCCGTCAGGCTCGCCGGCTGGCGCCGGCCGAGGCCGACCTCGACCAGGCTCCCCGCCACGATGCGCACCATGTGGCGCAGGAATCCCGGACCTTCCAACTCGATCGCCACATCGGCGCCCGGAGTGCCGAGAACGTCCGCGCGCCGGAGCGTTCGCACGCTCGTCGCAACGTCGGAGCCCGAGTTCTGGAAGGCAGCGAAGTCGTGCGTCCCCACCAGCAGGGACGCCGCCGCCTGCATCGACGCGAGGTCGAGAAGGGGGCGCACCCAGTGGCAGCGTGCCGCCCGCAGCGGCGATGGCACCGGACCGTTCCAGATCGTGTAGCGGTAGAGCTTGCCCGTGGCGCCGAAGCGCGCGTGGAAGCCTTCGGGCACGCGCTCACACACCGACACCGCCACGTCGCCGGGCAACACGCCGTTGAGCGCCGCGCACAGCCGCTCGGGATCAGAGTCCGTCGCCAATACCACGTGGGCCACCTGGGCCGCCGCGTGCACCCCCGCGTCCGTCCGGCCGGCACCCACGCAGCGCACGCACTCGCGAGTCACCCGGAACAAGGCCGCCTCGAGCACACCCTGCACCGTGCGCCGTCCCTCGGCTTGAACCTGCCAACCCTCAAAATCGCTGCCGTCGTACTCGAGCGTGAGGCGGTAGGTAGACACCGCTAGCTGGCCGAGGCGTTCCGGGAACCAAGCCTGCGCGAGCGAGCGACCCGATGCATCGCGCTAGTGAAGCCGGCCGAATCGCGCCGCCGCGAGTGCGACGGCATTGGCCGCGGCCAGGCGCAGCGTGTCGCAGGCGAGCCAGAGCAAGAGGCCGGCCTCGGCGCTGGGATCGCGCCGAACCCGACCCGCCAGCACCACATCGCGGCCGGCTGCGGCCCGCAGCGTGATCCCGTCCGGCGCATCGTCCCACCGCTCGAGCCCCGCGGCCTTGCCGAGCACGCCCTCGGCGAGTGCCGGATCCAGCACCCGCTCGGTCTCGAGGGCGACACTCGCGCCGAAGCCCACGAAGGTGGGAATCTGCAGGTGCGTGAGCCCGACGCGCAGGTCCTCGCCGAGCAGCCGGATGAGCCCATCGGCCGTAGCGCACTCGCGCGCGCTGGCGCCGGCAGCGTCGACCTCGCCCAACGCCGGCAGGCAGTCGAACGCAACCGGCCGGCCAAATACCTCGGGTTCCTCGGGCTCTTCCTGGTTGAAGAGCGCGATCGACTCTTTGTAGAGCGTTTCGATGCCTCCGCGCCCGCCCACCGAGGCCGCATCGAGACAGGTCGCCACGACGCGTCGCAGCCCGGCAGCCTCCTGGATCGGGCGCAGTGTCAGGCCGAGCGCCAGTACCGGACCGGAGGGCGCCACGAGCAGAGGCTCCGGCTCCCCGGCGGTGCCGAAGGCCGCGACCCGCAGCGCAACGTCCGGCGACCCCGCCAGGGCGCCCGCCGCGTCCACGCACAGCACCTCGGCGCGCAATGCCTCGCGGGCATATTCGCGCGACACCTCTGCCGGTGCACATAGAAAGACGCAATCGAGCCCGCGCAGCGCCGGCGGTTCCGAAAGCACCGGATAGACCTTGCCCTGGAACTCGATGTCGTGGCCAAAAGAACGCTCGGTGGCCACCGCCACGATTTCACCAATGGCAAGCGAAGACTCGGACAGCACCTCCAGCACCTCGCTCCCGAGCCCGCCTGTCGCGCCGACCACCCCGATGCGCAGCGGCCCGGTCACGCGGCCGCCAGCTTCGCGAGCACGCGATCACCCATTTCACAGCAGCCGATGCTGGATTCGCCTGCCGCGGCCAGGTCCGCGGTCCGGGCGCCGGTGTCGAGCACGCCGGCAACCGCGGTGCGCACCGCATTTGCCGCCTCCGGCGCATCGAGGGAGTGCTCGAGCAGCATGGCGGCCGAGAGAATCGCCGCCAGAGGGTTCGCCGCGTCGCGACCCGCGATGTCGGGTGCCGAGCCGTGCACGGGCTCGTAGAGCCCGATTCCGCCCTCGCCCAGGCTCGCCGACGGAAGCATGCCGAGCGAGCCGGTGATCATGGCCGCCTCGTCGGAGAGGATGTCGCCGAAGAGATTCCCTGTGACCACGACATCGTAGCGCCGGGGCTCCTTGAGCAGGAGCATCGCCATCGAATCCACGAGTTGGTGCTCGAGCCGCACGTCGTCGTACTCCTTTGCGACCTCCTCGACCACCGTCGTCCAGAGCTGCGACACCTCGAGCACGTTCGCCTTGTGCACGCTGGTCACGAGTTGACGGCGGCGGCGCGCCGCCTCGAAGGCAACGCGCGCGATCCGGGCAATCTCGACCTCGTCGTAGACCATCGTATTGCGCGCCTCGCGGCGCCCATCGACCAACGCCTCGCCCCGCGGCTCGCCGAAATAGATGCCGCCCGTGAGCTCGCGAACCACGAGCAGGTCGATCCCTTCGACGACCTCGCGCCGGAGCGTCGAGGCCCCCACCAGCGCCGGAAAGACCGCTGCCGGGCGCAGATTGGCGAAGAGTCCCAGCTCCTTGCGAAGCCGCAGCAGGCCCTTCTCCGGCCGAACGTCCACCGGCATGGCATCCCACTTCGGCCCGCCCACCGCGCCGAGCAGAACGCCGCGACTGCCCCGAGCGCGCTCGAGCGCCTCGTCGGCGAGCGGGGTCCCGCGCGCGTCGATCGAAGACCCACCGATCAGATCCTCTTCGAAGCTCAGCTCCAGGCCGTGACGGGACGCGACAGCCTCGAGCACGCGACGGGCCTGCGTCGTCACCTCGGGACCGATGCCGTCGCCCGGCAGCACCAGGAGATTGGCCATCAGATGCCCTTCGGCTCGCTCAGGCCGTGCGAACTCTTGTGCCAGGAAAGCTTGTTCAGAGCATGCACGTACGCTTTGGCACTGGCGACGATGATGTCCGGGTGCGCGCCGTGTCCGATCACCCGCCGGCCGTCTTCACAGACCGTCACAGAGACCTCGCCAAGGGCGTCCATCCCCCCGGTGATTGCGTTCACCTGGAAGCGCAGGAGGTCGCTCTTGGTTTCCGTGAGCTCGGCGATGGCCTTGAAAACAGCGTCCACCGGACCGATGCCGAGCGCCGTCGCTTTCTGCATCTCGCCGTCGACCACGAGCGCGACGGTGGCGGTGGGCTTGGCAAAGGTCCCGGCAAGGATCGTGACCTCCCCGAGTTCGAAGCGGTCGTCCAACTGGATCACGCTGTCGGCGACGATCGCCTCGATGTCCTCGTTGTAGACGGTCTTCTTCTTGTCGGCGAGATCCTTGAAGCGGCGGAAGGACTTTTCGAATTCCTCACCCTCGATCCCCAGGCCCAGCTCCTGCAATCGCTCGCGGAAGGCGTGACGCCCGGAATGTTTACCGAGCACCAACTCGTTCGAGGACCGCCCGATCGACTGCGGCGTCATGATCTCGTAGGTGATCGCCGCCTTGAGCACGCCGTCCTGATGAATGCCCGCCTCGTGGGCAAACGCGTTGTCGCCCACGATCGCCTTGTTGGGCTGCACCGGGACCCCGATGGTCGAGGACAGCAGCCGGCTGGCCGGGTAGATCTCGGTCGTCTGGATGTTGGTGTCGACATCGCCGAAGATGTCTCGCCGCGTCTTGATCGCCATCACCACCTCCTCCATGGAGGTGTTTCCGGCACGCTCACCGATCCCGTTGACGGTGCACTCCACCTGGCGAGCACCGGCTTGCACCGCGGCCAGGCTATTGGCCACCGCGAGTCCCAGGTCGTCGTGGCAGTGCACGGCGAAGACCACGTCGCTGCCGGGATCGATCTGCTCGCGCAGCGCTCCGATCAGTCGCGCATACTCGCCCGGCTGGGTGTAGCCGACCGTGTCGGGAACATTGAGTGTCGTGGCCCCGGCGCCAAGAGCCACCTGGAAGACCTGCACCAGGAACCCCAGGTCCGAACGCGTCGCGTCCTCGGCAGAGAATTCCACGTCGTCGCAGTACCCGCGCGCGCGGCGCACCGCGCGGTCCACCTCCGCGAGCACCTGGTCCCGGCTCATCCGAAGCTTGTGCTCCAGGTGGATGTCACTGGTCGCAATGAAGGTGTGAATCCGGGGCGAGGCCGCCCGCTCGAGAGCCGCCCCGCAGCGGTCGATATCGTCGGCGCCGGTGCGGGCCAGGCCGCAGACGCGTGTCCCCCGCACCTCATCGGCGATAGCGCGCACGGCCTCGAAGTCGCCATCGCTGGCGATCGGGAAGCCGGCCTCGATCACATCGACCCCGAGCCGCTCGAGTTGGCGCGCGAGCGCGAGCTTCTCCGCCAGGTGCATGCTGCAACCGGGGGACTGCTCCCCATCGCGAAGGGTGGTGTCGAAGATGCGGATCGTGTCGGTCATGGCCTCATCCCTGGCTGGACTCCCCGGGAGCGGGCTCCGGCATCCGCTCGAGTGGGCGGTGAGTGGCGCGCCGGAAGAGCCACTCGACCGGACCCGAGAACGCGTAGAAGACCGCGATGGTAAAGAGCGTAACGGAAGGCTCCACGATCACGAGAACCAGCGCAATCACCACCAGCACCAGCGTGCCGAAGCTGTGGCGCAGGTCGAGTTCCTTGCTGCTGCGATACGGGATGCCGCTGACCATCAAGAGACCCAAGGCCGCCATGCCGCCAGCCACTACCCACTCGGGCACAGCGAAGCTGACGCCGGTATCCCTCAGGTAGGTCACGAACCACATGGTCGTTGCGACGACCCCGGCCGCAGCCGGGCTCGGCATGCCCTCGAAGCGGCCCTTGTACCGGCCGGGCGAAACGTTGAAGCGTGCCAACCGCAGAGCTCCGCACGCCGTGAAGACGAACGCCATCACCCAACCGGGCCGGCCGAGAACCTGGAGGTTGCCGGCGCTGAAGGCCAGCATGGCCGGCGCCACCCCGAACGAAACGGTATCGGCGATCGAGTCGTATTCGACCCCAAAGCGGCTGGTCGAGCGCGTGAGCCGCGCCACCCGGCCGTCCAGGGCGTCGAAGAACCCGGCCAGGATGATCCCCTGCGCCGCCTTCTCCGGATCGCCCACGAACGCGTGGACGATCGCGTAGAAACCGAAGAAGAGGTTCCCGGTGGTCAGCAGGTGCGGAAGCAAGTAGAGCCCGCGCGGGGGTTCGCCGGGCTGGCGGCGGCGGCGGCGTCTCTTCCGCCCGCGCTGTTGCGGCAACGTCGATTCGACCGAGTGCGGATCCATCACTCCGACCTCGGAAGCTGTGCGATCACATCGCGACCGCCGCGCACGCTCTCACCCTTCGCCACGCGAAGCTCGGCGGTGGCCGGCAACACCACGTCGGTGCGCGAACCGAAACGGATCAGCCCGTAGCGGGCCCCACGCGCCACCCACTCGCCGACCACCGGGTGGCAGACGATGCGCCGGGCGATGAGCCCCGCGATCTGGCTCACCGCTACGCGCTCGCCCCGGGCCGTCTCGAGGACCATGTCACAGCGAGCGTTCTCGGCCTCCGCCCGCCGGTCGAAGGCCGCGCGGAAGCCGCTGCCGCCGCGATCGATCGAAACCACGCGTCCGGGCACCGGAGCGCGGTTCACGTGAACGTTGAAGACCGACAGAAAGATCGCCACCCGGACTGCCTTCCCTCCGTCGGGCAGATCGATCTCACCCGCTTCGAGCACGCGGCCGTCCGCCGGTGCCACCACCGTGCGGTCGTCGCCCGGCAGCAGGCGCATCGGATTGCGGAAAAAGCAACCCACGAAGACTGTGAAGCCCAGACAGACGATGCCGGCCGCCTCCCAGCCCAGGATCCCGAAGAACCCGGCGAGCGCCAGCGGTGCGGCTCCGAGCACGAACGCATCGCGCACGACGAATTCCGTCGGGCGCTCGGCAAAGAACGGCTTCTGGGCGGCGGACTCGGACACGGGCTCAGTTCTTGGTGCGGTCGACCAAGCGCTTTTCCCTCAGCCAGGGCATGAGGTCCCGCAACCTGGCGCCCACCTCCTCCATCGGGTGCGCGGCACCCTGCCGGCGCAAAGCCTCGAACGAAACGCACCCGCTCTGGTTTTCCACGATGAACTCGCGGGCGAAGCGACCGCTCTGGATCTCGCCGAGAATCTCCTTCATGCGCTCCTTCACCGAAGCGTCGATCACCCGCGGCCCCCGGGTCAAGTCGCCGTACTCCGCGGTATTCGAGACCGAGTAGCGCATGTTGGCGACCCCGCCCTCGTAGATCAGGTCGACGATCAGCTTCACCTCGTGAATGGTTTCGAAGTAAGCCATCTCCGGCGAGTAGCCCGCCTCGACGAGGGTCTCGTAACCCGCCTGCATCAGTGCGGTCAGGCCTCCGCACAGGACCGTCTGTTCTCCGAATAGATCCGTCTCGGTCTCCTCGCGAAAATTCGTCTCGATGATCCCGGCGCGGCCGGCGCCGATCCCCTTCGCGTAGGCGAGCGCGATCTGGAGCGTGTCGCCCGAGGGATCCTGAGCCACTGCCACGAGCGACGGAACCCCGCGGCCCTCTTCGTAATGCTGCCGCACCGTATGTCCCGGACCCTTGGGCGCCACCATGAAGACGTTGACGTGCTCGGGTGGGCGGATCGCACCGAAGTGAATATTGAAACCGTGCGCAACGGCGAGGTAGTTCCCCGCCTGGAGTCCGGGCTCGACGTGTTCGCGGTAGATGGCCGCGGCGGATTCGTCCGGCAGCGTCAGCATCACGATGTCCGCCTCGAGCGCAGCCTCGGCCACCGAGACCACGCGCAGCCCCGCACCCTCCGCCTTGGCGCAGCTCGCCGATTCCTTGCGCAGCCCCACGACGACGCGAAGGCCCGAGGCCTGAAGGTTCTGGGCGTGGGCGTGGCCCTGGCTGCCGTAACCGATCACGGCCACCGTGCGCCCGTCGAGTCGGCCGAGGTCGGCGTCCTTGTCGTAGTAGATGCTGAGCGCCATCGCTGAAGGGCTCCTTCTCAGGTGATTTATGAGTATGACGAATTCCCGGGGGGGGCGCCTCGCTACTCGAAGCGCTCCCCGGTGCGATCCACCTCGGCCTGCGCCCGCCGCAGGTAGCGGGGGGCGAGCGCGGCGGCGGAAACGGCCTCTCCGCGCGCCAACAGCAGCTGGCCCAGGCGCCCCACGTCCACGGCTCTCGCGGCGCGGGGTTCACCCAGCACGATCTGTGGGCCGCCGAGTTCGCGCAGGCGCTCGCCGCACACGGCGAGCCCTTCCCCGACGAGCCGGCAGCGCTCCGGAAGCCGCGGCGCGAGTTCCTCGGGCGTGTAGACGCCCATCACCGGGTCGCCTGCCTCGGGCAGGGTGTCGGGACCCGCGGCGCGGTAGAGGGCCGCGTAGACCTCACCGCGCTGGGCATCGAGCATCGCGACCATGGGCTCGTCCGTCGTCGCCGCACCGGCGCACACGGCGGCGAGGGTCGGCACCTCTGCAACCGGACGCCCGCTGCCAAAGCACAGCCCCTTCACCGTCGCCACCCCGACCCGCAACCCGGTGAACGAGCCGGGACCGATCGAGACGGCAAACCCCTCGATGTCCCGAAGCGTTGCGGACGCGCGCCGAAGCACGCTGTCCACCCCGGGCAACAGGCTCTCGGCGCCGGTGCGCCCTTCCGGCGCATCCACCTCCGCGAGCACCTCCCGTCCCCGAAGCAACGCGACCGAAGGTCGCCTGCAGGCCGTCTCGAGCGCCAGGATCAACTCGGGCGCACCGTGCTCCAGCGTCAAAATCCCTGGGGCAGCCAGTCCGAAGCCTTGGCCCAGAGGCGTTCCAGGTCGTTCCAGAACGCGAGTCCCATCAACAGGATCACCACTGTGAGCCCCACCTGCTGCACCGCGAGCTTGGTGCGCAGCGAGAGCGGCTTGCGGTTCAGGGCCTCCACGACGAACAGACTCGCCTGGCCACCGTCGAGGATGGGAATCGGGAGCAGATTCAAGATGCCCAGATTGATGCTGATCAACACCATGAGCCGCAGGTAGTCGGCCCAACTCTGGCGCAGCGCGTCACCCGCCATCTGGGCAATGCCGATCGGGCCGGCGAGATGCTTGCGCGAGACATCACCGGTCACGAGCTTGGAGAGCCCGATCATGAAGACACGCGTGATGTCGACCGTCATCTCCACTGCGCGGGGGAACGCCACCAAGGGGTTGCGTTCCCGGTCGGTTTCGACCTCGCCGCGAAGCAGAGTGTTGCCGCCGGCGATTCCGAGCCGGTAGCGCGGTCCCGCCACGTCGCTCTCGATCTCGGTTGGCTCTGCGGCAATGCGGACCTCGTGCACCTCGCCATCGCGCAGAAAACGCACCGACTTGCTGGCACCGCCGCTCGATGCAACCGCCCGGGCGAGCGACTCGAACGTGCTCACGGAACGCCCGTCATACCCGATCACCACGTCACCCGCCGCGAGGCCGGCCGCCGCCGCGGGTGAATCCTCGGAAACACGAACAACCGGCGCACCCGCATAGACCAGGCCCAGGGACTCGAGACTTCCGAGTGCCGGCACTTCGAGTTCGAGCGAATCACCGCCCTCACCGCGCGTGATCCCCAGCACCACCGGCGCGGAAGCCGCCGCATAGCCAGCTTCGAGGGCGTACCAGTCGTCGACTGCGTGTCCGTCCACGCTCGTCACCAGGTCACCGGACTCGATTCCCGCGGCGCGTGCGGGCACGTCGACACCGAATAACGCCACGAGCGCTGCCGGACGCGGGTGGGAAAGACCCGCCCAACCACTGGCTTCCATCTCACCGAAGAGATCGAATTGCGAGCGGGAAACGACCGGGAGACTCACAGACTGCTTGGATCCGTCTCGCTCCACCTCGAGCGCGAGTTCGTCGCCCGGCGCTTCGGCGACCGCATCCGAGACCTCACTCCACCAGCGAACGGGCACTCCATCCACGGCCAGGATCCGGTCTCCTGGCTCCAGTCCGGCGCTGGCCGCGGGCGATTCGGCTTCCACCAGACCGATCACGGCGTCCGCCCGCGGCAGGCCCGCCCACTGGAGGCCGACGAATACGAACACCGGCAGCACCAGGTTCATGACGGGACCCGCAAAGATGATCAGCAGCTTCTGCCACAGCGGCTTTGCCCCCAGCGTCTCTTCCCGGTTTGCCTCGGCTTCGGGTGAGTTCTCCTCATCCGGGTTCTCGCCGAGCATCTTGACGAAGCCGCCAAACGGGATCCACGCCAGCACGTACTCGGTGTGGCCGCGCACCCAGCTCAGCCGGTAGGGCCCGAAGCCGATCGGCGAGCCAAAGCCGACACTGAACTTGAGGACCCGCACACCGCAGGCCTTCGCCGCCGCGAAATGGCCCAACTCGTGAACAAAGACCAGCACCGAGAGCAGGAGTGCGACGGCAAATAAGGTGGTCACGCCTGCCCTCCGCCAGCCGCGGCGAGCCACTGCGCCGCAAAACGCCGGGCCCAGCGGTCGGCCCGCTCCACATCGTCGAGATCGCTCAGGCGCGCCTGTCCACCCCGGGAAACGTGCGCCTCGAGCGTCGCGGCGTTCGCGGCGGCGATGCCCGGGAAGGAGACGCGGCCGGCCAGAAACGCCGCCACCGCCACCTCGTTGGCGGCATTGAGAACCGCCGGTGCAGCTTCGTCCGCCGCGAGGGCGGCATAGGCCAAGTCGAGGCACGGGAAGCGCTTGCGGTCGGGTACCTCGAAATCGAGTTGTCCGATGGCGGCGAGGTCCAGGCGCGGCAGATCCAGGGGCAGGCGCTCGGGGTGGGCCAGTGCCACCGCGATGGGCACGCGCATGTCGGGGAGTCCGAGTTGCGCGATGACCGAGCTGTCCCGAAACTCCACCAGCGAGTGCACGATCGATTGCGGGTGCACCACCACGTCGACCCGTTCGGGGGGGATGTCGAAGAGCCAGCGGGCCTCGATCACCTCGAGCCCTTTGTTCATCAGGGTGGCCGAGTCAATGGTGATCTTGGGTCCCATGTCCCAATTCGGATGATCGAGCGCTTCCTCGAGCGTGGCCCTCGCCATGCGCGCCGAATCCCACGTCCGGAAAGGACCCCCCGAAGCGGTCAGAACCAGGCGCGCTACGTCCTCGCGACGCTGACCCGCCAGGCACTGAAAGATCGCGGAATGCTCGCTGTCGACCGGCAGCAACGTGGCGCCGCAGGCCTTCGACTCGCGCAACACCAACGCACCGGCGGTGACCAACACTTCCTTGTTTGCCAGAGCGACGTCGCGCCCGGCGCGAATCGCGGCCAGGGTCGGTGCGAGCCCGACGGCGCCCACCAGACCGGCCACCACCAGATCGGCGGCGTGGGTGGCCACCGCCTCGAGCCCGGCGGACCCGACCTCGATCTCGACCTCCCAGTTGGCACCGAGCCGCTGCCGAAGCTCCTCCGCACCCGCGGGCTCCGCCACCGACACGAGTGCCGGTCGGAAGCGCCGCACCTGCTCGGCCAGCTTTTCCACGTTGCGCCCGGCCGCCAGTGCGACCACCCGGTAGTGCTCGGGGAACTCAGCGGCAACTGCCAGCGACTGCTCGCCCACACTCCCGGTGCTTCCCAACAGCGCCAGCTTCTTCGGATTCATGCGGTCCCCGTCCTGCGCTGCTCGAGTCAGCTCCGCACCTGCAGACCGGTTAGACCGTAGCGCCGCTCGCGGCCCTGATAATCGACGATCGCCTCCACCAGGTGGGATTTGCGGAAGTCCGGCCAACGCACGGCCGATACGTAGAACTCCGTGTACGCGATCTGCCACAGCAGGAAGTTCGACACTCGGCTCTCGCCCCCGGTTCGAATCAACAAATCCGGGTCCGAAACCTCGGGATCATAGAGGTAGGCGGCAAAGGTCTTCTCATCGAGCTGCTCCGGATCGACCTTGCCGACTTCGGCATCGTGAAGAAGCCGCTTCGCCGCATCGACGATCTCGGCCCGCCCCCCATAGGAAACCGCGAAGACGAGCTGCATCTCCCGGTTGTCACAGGTAAGCGCACGAGCCTGCACGAGCTTTTCGCACACCGAAGCCGGGAGGCGATCGAGGCGCCCGATGGTGCGCACGCGGATGCCGTTGCGGTGCACCTCCGCCAGCTCGGCGTCGACATAGCGCTCGAGCAGGCGCATCAGCTCGTCCACCTCGCTCTTGGGGCGGTTCCAGTTCTCGAGCGAGAACGCGTAGAGCGTGAGCGTCCCAACACCCAGCTCGTGAGCAGCCCGCACGACGGCACGCACGGAATCGAGCCCCTGGCGGTGGCCCTCGATTCGCGAGAGTCCGCGCGCTTCGGCCCAGCGCCCGTTTCCGTCCATGATGACGGCCACGTGGCGCGGAATGGCACGGGGATCGAGGCGACGCTCAACCATCAGACCTCGAGAATCTCCTTTTCCTTTTGTCCCGTTACCTCATCGATCTTCTTGACGTAGCCGTCGGTGAGGCCCTGCACCGCCTTTTCCGTCTGGCGGCCTTCGTCCCGGGGCACGCTCCCGTCGGAAACCAGATCCTTCAGCATGGAGAGGGCATCGCGGCGTCCCTCCCGCACGCCGACCTTGTGGTCTTCGGCGAGACGGTGAACGTGCTTCACCAACTCGTTGCGCCGCTCTTCGGTGAGCGACGGAATCGGGATCCGCACCACCTTGCCATCGCTGGACGGCGTGAGCCCGAGATCCGAACTCTGGATCGCCTTCTCGATCGCCTGGATCGAACCCTTGTCGTACGGAGACACGACGATCAGCCGCGGGTCGGGAGTGGTCAGGTTCGCAAGCTGGTTGAGCGGAGTCGGCGTTCCGTAGTAGTCGACCTGCACGCCGTCCAGAATCGCGGTGTTGGCACGGCCGGTGCGCACCTTCTGCAGCTCCGCCTTCAGGCTCCGCAGCGACTTCTCCATGGCCCCCTGGGCCTCTTCTCGAACCAATGTGACGTCGTCTTGCGCCATCGCCCGCCCCCTTCCTACCGCCCCCCGACGAGAGTCCCGACCTTGCGACCGGACGCCACCTGCTGGAGGTTTCCAGGAACCGCGCCATCGAAGACGACGATCGGCATGTCGTTCTCGCGACACAACGCCAGCGCAGTCTGGTCCATCACCCGCAGGTTCTTCGAAATCGCCTCATCGAAGCTCAAGGCATCGTAGCGACGCGCTTTCGGATTCTCCTTGGGATCGGCGTCGTAGACACCGTCGACACCTTGCTTCGCCATCAAGACGATCTCGCAGCCGAGTTCTGCCGCACGCAGCGCGGCAGCCGTGTCCGTCGAGAAATAGGGGTTTCCGGTGCCGCCGGCGAAGACCACCACCCGTCCCTTTTCCAGGTGACGCTCAGCGCGGCGGCGGATGTAGGGCTCCGCCACTGCCGTGATCTCGAGCGCGGTGAGCACCCGGGTCGCCAACCCCTCGCTTTCGAGCGCGTCCTGGAGGGCCACGGCATTGATCACGCTGGCGAGCATGCCCATGTAGTCGGCACTGGTGCGATCGAGCCCCTGAGATGCCGCTTGGATGCCGCGGATGACGTTGCCGCCGCCGATCACGAGACACACCTGGATCCCCAGTTCGTGCACGTCTCGGACGTCGCGCGCAAGGCCTCCGATCACCGTGGGACTGATTCCGAAACCACCGTCACCCGCGAGACGTTCGCCAGAGAGCTTCACCAGGACCCTGCGATACGCCGCCTTCACTCCCCGCCTGCCTCTCCCAACTTGAAACGCTCGAAGGCTACGACCTTCAACTCGCCGCCCGCCTCTTTTCCGGCCGCGGCCAGGAATTCTTGTATCGAGCAGTTCGGGTCCTTCACGAAGGCCTGCTCGGTAAGCACCACATCGGCGAGGAATTTATTTACCTTTCCCTCGACGATGCGGTCGATCACCTTCTCCGGCTTGCCCTCCTGTTCGGCCTGCTTCCGGTAGATTTTGCGCTCGGAGTCGAGCAGCGCTTCGGATATACCCTGCCGACCCACCGCCGCAGGCGACGGATCTGCCGCAGCCACGTGCATGGCCAGATCCTTGGCAGCCTTCTCCACGGCGTCACCCGTGCAGCCCTCGAGTGCCACGAGCACACCCAGTTTGGCACCCGCGTGCACGTAGCCTCCGACGAGACCGTCACCGTTCACCGACAGGCGCGCCGTACGCTTCACGACGACGTTCTCGCCGAGCGCCGCAATCGCGGCGATCACGCGATCGGCCAGCTTCTCCCCGTCCGCCTCCCGCGCAAGCAGCGTATCCGGGCCGTCGACCCCGGCATCGGCGACCACCACGGCCGCCATCGACTCGGCCAGCGCCACAAAGGCGTCGGTGCGCGCCACGAAATCGGTCTCGCAGCCGAGTTCGACCATGCCACCTTCGGACCCGGCGAGGGCGATGGCGATGACGCCCTCGCTCGTCGCCCTTCCCTCGCGCTTGCCGGCCTTGGCCAGCCCACGTTCGCGCAGGAGTTCCGCTGCCTTCTCGGCGTCCCCGTCCGCATCCTGGAGCACGCGCTTACAGTCCATCATCCCGGCTCCGGTCTGCTCCCGGAGCGCCTTGACCGCCGCAGCACTGGTTCCCGCCACGGCCGCCCTACTCCTTGCTCTCGGCGTCTGTCTCAGGAGCCGCAGCCGGCGGGGCTGCCGGAGCCGCAGCCGGCGGGGCTGCCGGAGCCGCAGCCGGCGGGGCTGCCGGAGCCGCAGCCGGCGGGGCTGCCGGAGCCGCAGCCGGCACATCGTCATCGTCCCGACGTCCGCCGAAGGAGGCAGCGCCGCGGGAGGCTCCATCGCGGCCGATCTCCACCACCACGCGGCCGGTCGGAGTCGCCGCCTTCTCGGCAGCCTCCGCCTGCGCCTTCTCCGCCTCGGCGGCCTCGGACGTGATGCGCTCCTGGTGGATCGCCGCTCCTTCGAGACACACGTCCGCAAACCGCGCGCAGTAGAGCTGAATCGCGCGGGTGGAATCGTCGTTGCCAGGAATCACAAAGTCGATCTCGTCGGGACTGCAGTTCGAATCGACGACGCCCACGATCGGGATGCCCAACCGCTGTGCCTCGTGCACCGCGATCTGCTCGCGGCCAACGTCGATGACGACCATGCAATCGGGTAGCCGCGTCATTTCGCGGATGCCATCGAGCGACTTGAAGTACTTCCCGATCAGGCGATTGAGCCGCGAGAGTTCCTTCTTCGACAACTCGGCAACCTGAGCCTCATCCGCCTGGGTCTCGAGCATCGCCTTGTAGCGCTCTATCGACTTCTTGACCGTCTTGAAGTTCGTGAGCATGCCGCCGAGCCAGCGATTGTTCACGTAGAACTGGCCGCTGCGCTGGGCTTCGAACTTCACGGGCGCCTGGGCCTGACGCTTCGTGCTGACGAAGAGAATCTGGCCGCCGTCGGCCACCACCTCGCGCACGAAGTCGAGACCCTCGACCAAACGCGGCAACGTCTGGTCGAGATCGACGATGTGAACCCCGTTGCGCTCGCCGAACAGGAATGGCTTCATGCGCGGGTTCCAGCGTCGGGTCTGGTGACCGAAGTGGACCCCCGCTTCCAAGAGCTCGCGGACGCTCGGCTCGCCGCGTTCGATGGCAGCTGCGGTCTCGCTCGCAACGGGTGTTTCCGCCGAGGCGGGCGCCTCGGACAGGTTCTCAGACATGGCTCGTCTCCTTCGCGGTTGGCCCACCGTCCCGGGCGACACAAGTCGTCGCTTCCCCGAACCCACCCGCCGGCAAGCACCGCTGGGGAACCCGGAACGTGTGAAGTGACAGAGAGTTAGCAGACCCCGGGGCGGCCGTCAGCGGGCCTCAGGTGGTGTACTCGGCATTGATCCGCACGTAGTCGTAGGACAGGTCACAGGTCCAGAGCCGGGCCCTCCCGCGCCCCGCGCCGAGCTTGACGAGGATCTCGATCTCATCGCGGCGCAGCCGGGCGGCAGCGCGGCGGCGGGCAGCCGGACCGGTCGACGCACCGTGGCGAAATACCGTCACCCCCCCGAGGACCACCTCGGTCCGACCCAGCCGAAGCGCGCTTCGGCCGGCGCCCACGGTCTGGAGGATTCGACCCCAGTTGGCGTCGCCCCCAAAGAGCGCCGTCTTCACCAGCATGGAGTTCGCGATACGCCGTGCAGCCCGCTCGGCCTCGGCGCCACTGCGCGCCCCCTCGACGCGTACCGTCACGAGCTTGGTCGCCCCCTCGCCGTCGCGCGCCAGCGCTCGGGCCAACTCCTCGCAGACTTCGCGCAGGCCGTTGCGGAAGGCCCGGGCGCCGGGGCTCGTCGACCCCCGCAGCGGCGCTCCGCCCGCAGCGCCGTTCGCGAGCAGCAACAACGTGTCGCTCGTCGAGCCCTCCCCATCCACACTCAGGCGGTTGAAGCTCGCATCGGCCGCCTCGCGCAGGCTGCGTTGCAAGAAGGAGCGCTGCACCGGGGCATCGGTCAGGACAAAGCCAAGCATCGTCGCCATGTCCGGCTCGACCATGCCCGACCCCTTCGCGATCCCGGCGAGCACCACCTCGCGCGCGCCGATGCGCACGCGGCGCACCGCGAGCTTGGGCACCGTGTCGGTGGTCATGATCGCGCGTGCTGCGTCGCCGAGTCCGCCGGGGCGCAATGCCTCGGCGGCAGTGCGCACCCCGCGGCGAATCTTCGACATCGGCAGCGGCTCGCCGATCACTCCGGTAGACGCAACGAGTACCTCACCCGGCGCCACCCCGACGGCACGTCCGGCAGCCGCGGCCATCGCGTCGGCGTCGCGGCGGCCGCGCGCCCCCATGGCAACGTTGGAGATTCCGCTGTTCGCGACCACGGCGCGGCCGTGCCCGCGCCGTATGCGCGCGCGGCAGAGTTCGACAGGCGCCCCGACCACCGTCGAGCGGGTAAAGACGCCCGCCGTGACAGCCGGCCGGTCGCTGACGATGAGCGCCAGGTCGCGGCCCGAGTCCTTGATGCCACACGGGACGCCGGATGCGCTGAAGCCCGGCACGCGGGGAATGCGGGCGCTCACGGTCTCCTCAGGCGGCGGTTCCGTGGCACTTCTTGTACTTCCGGCCACTCCCGCACGGGCAGGGCTCATTGCGTCCCACCTTGCCCACCTTGCCGCGCGGCGCCTCGCCGGGTCGGGGCGCCGCACGTCGCGGGCCGCCCCCGGGGCCAGCGGCCGGAGCGCCCAGCGCAGGACCTGCGCGCGGCGCCTGCGGGTCGTCGGCCGGATCTCGAAGCTGCACCTTGTACACCACCTCGAGTACCTGCTGGTCGATGCGCTCCTGCATCTCGTCGAAGAGCGCGTAGCCCTCGCGCTGGTATTCGAGCTTCGGATCCCGCTGGCCGTAGCCGCGAAGGCTAATGCCCTCTCGCAGCCCGTCCATGCTGTGCAGGTGATCCTTCCACTGCGTGTCGAGGATCTGGAGCAGGAAATCGCGCTCCAGATTCTCGAAGTGCGGATAACCGATGTCCCCATGCTGCTCGGCGAGCCCATCACAATGCTTCTTCTTGTCCTCGATGACGCCAATCAGGACGTCGTAGAGGTCGCGCCCGAAGGCGGTGCGGTCCGTCGGCAGCTTGCCGTCGACCGAGAAGGGCGGCCTGTGCACGTCGAAGGTCGCGCCGAAGTGTCCGTGCATCACCTGGGCCAGTTCGCCCAGCGCATCGAGATCGGGCTCTCCCTTCTCTGGCCAGTGCCCGTCGAGCAGCGCGACGACGGTGCCCTCGGTCATGTCGATGATTTCCTCGTGCACGTGCTCGCGAAGCATCGCGTCGCGGCGTCGACCGTAGAAGGCCTGGCGCTGCTTGTTCATGACGTCGTCGTAGTCGAGCAGGTGCTTCCGGATGTCGAAATTGCGCGCCTCGACCTTCGTCTGCGCATTCTGGATCACCCGAGTGAGCAACTTGTTCTCAATCGCCTCGCCTTCCTCGACCCCGACCCGGTCCCACCACTCCTTCACCCGATCGGACTCGAAGATGCGCAGCAGATCGTCTTCGAGCGAGAGGAAGAACTGGCTGGATCCGGGATCCCCCTGGCGCCCGGAGCGACCCCGGAGCTGGTTGTCGATGCGCCGGCTCTCATGCCGCTCGGTGCCCAGGATGTGGAGCCCCCCGGACGTGACCACGTCGTCCCGCTCAACGGCGCACTGCGCTTCGAACTCGGCCAGGCGCGCCTGGTACTCCGGGTGCTGCTTGTCATGACCGCACTTGGACAGCGCCAGGAACTCGGGATTTCCGCCGAGCACGATGTCGGTGCCGCGGCCCGCCATATTCGTCGAAATGGTGACCGCTCCGTGGCGCCCCGCCTGGGCCACGATCTCGGCCTCGCGCTCGTGCTGCTTGGCGTTCAATACGTTGTGGGGCACGCCCTGTTTCTTGAGCCGCTTCGCCAGCTTCTCCGAGTTCTCGATCGAGATCGTACCGACGAGCACGGGCTGGCCCGTCTCGTGGCGCTCCTTGATGTCTTCGACCACTGCGCCGAACTTCTCTCGCTCGGTCTTGAAAACGACATCGGGCTCATCGGCGCGGACCATTGGGCGGTGGGTCGGGACCACGACCACATCGAGGTCGTAGATCTTCGCGAACTCCGGCGCCTCGGTATCCGCCGTGCCCGTCATGCCCGCGAGCTTGTCGTACATGCGGAAGAAGTTCTGAAAAGTCACCGAGGCCAGGGTCTGGTTCTCCGCCCGAACCTGGATGCCCTCCTTGGCCTCGACTGCCTGGTGAAGCCCGTCGGACCAGCGGCGCCCAGGCATGAGGCGCCCCGTGAATTCATCGACGATCTGGACCTCCTTGGCGCCGGTTTCCCCCGGGTTCACCACGTAGTCGACATCGCGCTTCTTGAGCGTGTGGGCCGAGAGCGCCTGGTTGACGGCGTGGAGCGCAGAAATCATTTCGGGGTCGTAGAGATTTTCCACCCCCAGCATCTTCTCGACCTTGTGGATGCCCGCCTCGGTCAGGGTGGTGCTGCCCGCCTTCTCGTCGAGCCAGTAGTCCCCGGTCTCTTCCACGCCCTCCTTGGGGTCGCCCTTTTCGCCCCTGGTCAGCTGCGGGATCACACGGTTCACGACGGCGTAGATCTGGGTATTCTGCTCCGAAGGCCCCGAAATGATCAGCGGTGTCCGCGCTTCATCGATCAGGATGGAATCGACCTCGTCGACGAGACCGTAGTGGAGCTGCCGCTGGGCCAACTGAGCGCTGGTGAACTTCATGTTGTCGCGCAGGTAGTCGAAGCCCAGCTCGTTGTTCGTGGCGTACGCGATGTCCGATGCGTAGGCCTCCCGCCGTTCCGCCTCCGACTGGTCGTGGACGATGACGCCCACGGACAGCCCGAGGAACCGGTGCACCTCGCCCATCCACTCCGCGTCGCGCTGGGCGAGGTAGTCGTTGACCGTCACGATGTGGACGCCCCGGCCCGAGAGCCCGTTCAGGTACGAGGGCAGCGTGGCCACCAGCGTCTTGCCCTCGCCGGTCTTCATCTCGGCAATGGAGCCGCGGTGGAGCACCACGCCGCCGATCAACTGGACGTCGTAGTGGCGTTGTCCGAGGGTGCGCTTGGCCGCCTCGCGCACGCTGGCGAATGCCTCGGGGAGCAGGTCGTCGAGCGGCTCGCCGTTTTCGAGCCGCTGCCGGAAATCCCCAGTGCGCGCCCGGAGGTTCGCGTCGGAGAGGCGCTGGAGTTCCGGCTCGAGCCGATTCGCCTGCTCGACAAGGGGAACGATGCCCTTCAGGACACGGTCGTTGTGACTTCCGAAGACCTTTTGGAGAAGCTTCGCCAACGGCGTCTGGCTCCGGGGGCGTGGCGTGGACGCGAATTGTACGGAAGCGCCCATTCGCAGGCAATTGCCCGCCGCGGCGTGGTTTTTCAGTCGAAGATGTAGTCGAGGGGATTGACCGCCTTGCCGTGCACCTCGACCGTGTAGTGCAGGTGCGGTCCAGTGCTCCGACCGGTGCTCCCGAGAAGAGCCACGACGTGTCCGCGCTCGACCCGATCGCCCTTCTTGACCAGGAGGTCTTGGTTGTGGCCGTAGTGGGTCCGAATGCCGTAGCCGTGATCGATGATCACTGTTTTGCCCATGGGGCCCTTCTTGCCTGCAAATGTCACCTTGCCCGCGGCTGTGGCGATCACATCCGTAGCCACCGCACCGGCGATGTCGATGCCCGCGTGGAACTGCCGCTTGCCCGTGAAGGGCGAGATGCGTGTGCCGAAACGGGACGTGAGCCAACCCTCGGTCGGCCATACCGCTGGAGAGGAGGCCAGTCGCAGGTGCTTGTCCTCGAGTTCTGCCACCAGTTCCTGGAGCGACAACTGGCGCTGCTCGGCTACCCGTGCCAGGAGCCGGGCCCGTCCCTGGAGCAGGCTCACCCGGTCGCGCCCAGCCGCGGCCCCGTCCGGCGCAGCACCGCTTTCGTCGTCGGCCGGTCCAAACTCAGCCCCGAATGACGCCGGCACGGGCTCCACGTCGATCCCGCCACCCGCCAGCCGTGAGAGATCGCCTTCGCCGGCGCCCACGTCGAGCCCTTCGTCGCCCGTGGCCGCGGCCGAGCCGGGCAGGTTCGCAATCGTCCGTACCTTGCGCTCGAACTCGCGCACGCGCAGCAGCGCCGCGTTGACGTCGCCCACGGTCTCATCGAACGAGTCGATCCGGGCCTGCTGCTCCGCGGCGTGCGCGCGCAGCTGGGTGAATTCCTCGTGGTCGATGCGCACGCGCACGTAGTCGACCAGCCCGAGCATCGCGATTACCGCGACCACAGTGCCGGCCCAGAGCCAACGGCGCACCCAGTCCTTCCGCACGTCGAAGCGGCGGATCGGAGACGTCTCGTCCGAGACGACTATCAGCGAATAGCGTTCCATTCCGCTCAATTCTCCGCGGGAAGGCTGACTCGCAGCCGGAGCTTGCCCAGTTCGATCTCGTCACCACTCGAGAGCACCACGCGCGCCTCACGCGTGCCGTTGACGCGCGTCCCGTTCGTGCTGCCCAGGTCCTGCATGAAAAAGCCGGCGTCGTCGTGTCCGATGGCGGCGTGGACGCGTGAAATCGTCGGCTCCGCGAGCACGACATCTGCGCCGCGTCCCCGCCCGATCACGAACCAATCGCGGTCGACGGGAACCTCGAGGCCCTCGTAGAAGCCCCGCATCACCCGCACCGAGGCACCCGAAGGCACCGATCCGGATCGTCCCTGAGCATCCTCTGCAACGTTCCCTGCCCGAGTCATCGACCTCGACCTGCGCGGACCCTGTGACGGGACGCACCCACCGCGTCCAGCCCGAGCCCAGGGGAACCAATCGGTGGCTTCGCCGCTCCGCTTGACCCGCAGGGGATCCCCATGGGGAATCAGCTCTTCGGAGCGGGCAGGTGCCCCGGGTCCAGAGCGGAATTCAAGAATCAGATGCAGGCAGGCGCCCCAGGTCCAGAGCGGAATTCAGGAATTCGATGCGGGTGGGTGCCCCAGCTTCAGAGCGGAATTCAGGAATTCGATGCGGGTGGGTGCCCCAGCTTCAGAGCGGAATTCAGGAATTCGATGCGGACGGGCAGCGCTCGGCCAGCAGTTCGCGGGCATGGCGCAGCGTGGCGGCCCCCACCCGCTCGCCGCCGGCCATCCGGGCGAGTTCCTCGATCCGCGCATCGCCCTCCACGCGTTGGAGTCGCGCGCAGGTCCGGCCCCGGGCCTCGCGCTTGTCCACCCGGAAATGGACGTTCGCAAAGGCGGCGATCTGGGGCAGATGGGTGATGCAGAGCACCTGGTGGTGAGCGGCCAGGCCCGCCAGAGCACGCCCCACGCGATCGGCCGCCCTTCCGCCGATTCCGGCGTCGGCCTCATCGAATACCAGCACCATGCCGCGTGCGTCGGCGCGCAGCGCGCCGCGAATGCCGAGCAGGGCGCGCGAGAGTTCGCCGCCCGAAGCGACCTTGCGGAAGGGACGCAGCGACTCACCCGCGTTCGCACTGAAGCGGAACTCGGCGGCCTCGGCTCCGGAAGGCCCGCACGGAAGGCCCTCGGCCGGGATCACGGGCTCGAGTGCCACTGCAAAGCGCGCCTGCGGCATCGCGAGATCGCGCAGCCCGGCCTGCACCGCCCGCCCGAGCTTGCGCGCCGCCCGCGCGCGGCCGGCCGAAAGCGCGACGGCGGCTTCTCCGAGACGACTGCATACGCGGGCGCGCTCCCGCTCGAGTTCGGACTCGCGCTCGTCCGCACCCTCGATCTCCGCGAGTTCCCGCTCGGCGTCGGCGCGAAAGCGCAGCACGTCTTCGACGCTCGCCCCGTACTTGCGCAGAAGCGCCTCGACCTGGTGGAGGCGTTCGTCGAGGGAAGCCAACCGCGCCGGATCGTGTTCGACGCCGTCGAGGTGACGCTCCAGGTCGAGCGCCACATCGCGCAGCTCGCTCGCGAGCGCTTCGAGGCGCGCAGCCGAATCACTGAGACCGGCGTCGACGCCGGCCAGAGCCCCGACGCGCTTGGCCGCCTCGGCCAGCCGGTCGGCCGCGCCGCCCCCCGCCTCACCCATCGGATCGCCGCAGAGCGCCGTCAGCGCCTCGCCGCCCTCTTCGCGGATGCGTCCGGCGTGGGCGAGCCGCGAACGCTCCCGGCCCAGCTGCTCGACGGCCTCGGGATCGAGCACCGCGGCATCGATTTCACGCACCTGGAAGCCCAGGAAATCGAGGCGCCGCGCCCGCTCACGGGCCTCGGCCCGCAGTTGTTCGATTTCGGCATCGAGAGTGCGAAGACGCCGGTGCCCCTCGGCTACCCGGGCGCGCTCGTCGAGCAATGCCCCCATCCGGTCCAGCAGGAAGCCGTGCACCTCCGGGCGGCGCAGAGCCTGCGTATCGTGCTGGCTCGAGATCTCGATGCGGTCGGCAAAGAGCTCGGCCAACGCGGAGACCGGGACCAGCTCACCCGCGACGCGGGCGCGCCCCCGGCCGCTCCGCGCCACGCGCCGCTGTACGATCAGCCCGTGGTCGTCGACGCGCAGCTCGCGCTCGGCGAGTTCGGCCTCCAGATCGGCGAGACCCTCGGTGCGAAACACCGCCTCGACGCTCGCGGCATCGCAACCCTCCCGCACCGAGTCGGCACTCGCGCGCCCCCCGGCCAGCAGCGACAGCGCACCGAGCACGATCGACTTGCCCGCACCGGTCTCACCCGTCAGCACGTTGAGGCCCGGGCCGAACTCCAGCTCGGCCCGTTCGACCACGGCGAGGTCCTCGATGCGAAGACTCTCGATCAACGCTCGCCCCAGCGGAGCTTGGTGCGCATCACCTCGAAGCGGTCGCGGTCCGGAGGGACCAGCAAGCGCGCCGGCTGGGCATTGGCCCGCACGACCACCACGTCTTCTTGCTCGAGCGCCCGACCCACCTGCCCGTCGACGGTCAGATGCGCCTGCCCGCCCCGGGAGTCGACGACGCGCAGCTCCACCTCGCAGCCACTGGGCAGCACGAGGGGACGTTGGGTCAGGGTATGGGGGGAGATCGGGGTAACGAGAATGGCTTCCAGATTCGGCAACAGCAGCGGACCACCGGCCGAGAGCGAGTACGCCGTCGAACCGGTGGGGGTCGCGACGATGAGGCCATCGGCGTGGTAGGTGGTGACCTCGCTGCCGTCGGTACGGACCTCGAGGTGCAGCATGCGCGAGAGCGCTGTGTTGGAGATGACCGCATCATTGAGCGCGATGAAGCGGCCGAGATCATCGGCATCGCGCCTCACCTCCACGTCCAGACGCATGCGCTCTTCCACCCGGAAGCGCCCCTCCAGCACGGCCTCGAAGGACGGAAAGAGTTCGTCGCGGCCGGTCTCGGCCAGGAAACCCAGCGTCCCCAGGTTCACGCCCAGGATCGGAACGTCCCGGGTCCCAATGGCGCGCGCCACGGCCAGGAGCGTTCCGTCGCCGCCGAGCACGACGATGAGATCCGCGCTGCGCGCGAGATCCCTGCGAAGCATCGCTTCGGCCCGCGTCCAGCGGCCGGCCTCCGGATCGGGCAGCACGGCAAGACCGCGGTCGAGCAGCCACTTCTCGAACTCCCGCACCAACTCGGCGAGTTCGGGCTCCCCGGGCTTCACGCATACGCCGACGTTCCGGACCTGCATTTCGCCGATGAATGATCCCACGTTGCTACGCTCGGCGCATGCCCCCCGCGGACTCCCTGGATCTCTTCCCGGAGTCCGACCGCGCGTCGTTCGACCCGTCCGCACCGTTGGCCGACCGCATGCGCCCGCGCTCCCTCGACGAGTTGGTGGGGCAGGACGCGCTGGTCGGCCCTTCGGGTCCGCTGCGCGGACTCGCTGCGGCAGGCGAACTGCCGTCGCTGATTCTGTGGGGCCCGCCCGGCTGCGGCAAGACGACGCTGGCGCGCCTGCTCGCGCGCGCCGCCGAGCTGCAGCTCGAAGCACTCTCCGCGGTGATGGCCGGCGTGAAGGAAATCCGCGCCGCGGTCGAGCGCGCGCGGCGCGGACGCGGCGCCGGCCGCCGAACAGCGCTCTTCCTCGATGAACTCCACCGGCTCAACCGCGCGCAGCAGGACGCCCTGCTCCCGCATGTCGAGTCGGGCACGGTCACGCTGATCGGCGCCACCACCGAGAACCCCTCTTTCGAAGTCATTGCCCCGCTGCTCTCGCGCTGCCGCGTCTACACCCTGGGGCGGCTTCCGGAGCGGGCCCTCGCCGAATTGGTGCAGCTCGCCGCCCGGGATAACGAGCGCGGACTCGGCGGTCTCGCGCTCGGCGAACAAACCGCCGCGGCGATTGCCCACGCCGCCGATGGCGACGCGCGCCGCGCTCTCTCGCTGCTCGAAGCCGCCGCCGCACTCCACCGCAGCGGGCCCGATTCCGCTTCTCCGCTGCCGGTCGCGGCACTGCAGGCGGCCGCCGGAAGCCGCCTGCTGGTGCACGACCGCGACCGCGAGGAGCACTACAACGTGGCGTCGGCCTTCATCAAGAGCCTGCGCGCCAGTGACCCGGACGCGGCACTCTACTGGGCCGCGCGCATGCTCGAGGCCGGTGACGACCCGCTCTTCCTCTGCCGCCGCATGCTGATCTTCGCCAGCGAAGACGTGGGAAACGCAGACCCCCACGCCCTCGGCCTCGCGATCTCCACCTGGCACGCGGTAGAGCGAATCGGCTTGCCCGAGGGCCGCATCCCGATTGCACAGGCCGTCACCTACCTGGCCTGCGCCCCCAAGAGCAACGCCGCCTACCGCGCCGGCGACCGGGCGCGCGAAGCCGTGCGCGACTCCGGCTCGCTGCCCGTGCCCCATCACCTGCGCAACGCACCCACCGCCTTGATGCAGGGGCTCGGATACGGACAGGGCTACGAGTATCCCCACGATGCCCCGGAACAATTCGTCGCCGCGCCGAACCTCCCGGACGCGCTGAAGGAGCGCGTCTTCTACGAGCCGAAGGACACCGGAGCCGAATCGGAGATCGCGGAGCGCCTGGCGAAGTGGCGCAGGCGCAGAGACGCGGAGTCGTAGCCGGAAGAGCGAGAGCCGGTGCGGCCTAGAGCCACCGCTCCCGCGCAAGCGGTTCGAGCTGGAAGAGAACGTCGCCCGTGCCCTCGCCCACCGGCCAGGTCTCGCACAGGCGCCCGGGCTCCAACGCGTAGAGGGCAATGCGGCTCGGGGCCAGCGGCTGGCGCCAGCGGATCCAGTAGCCGAACTCGCGCCAACGGCTGCGGCGAACCGCACTGAACGCCACGAAGCATCGCTGCGGGTCCCGCGGATCCTCGCACACCCCGCGACACCAGCCGAGCTGCTCGAGGCCGGGTGTGAGCGCGGCCAGTTCCACGCTGCGCTCGATCCGCCCGCTGCGCGGATCCGCCCATACCAGCCGGCCGTTGGTCGTGGTGAAGAGAACGCGCCCGTCCACCCAACGACCGTCATGAGGCATCCCGTCGGCAAAGACGAGTCGCAGTCCGGGTGCTGCAACCGGCACGGCGTCCGCACTTCGCAACTGCGTCGCCCAGAGCACGCCGTCGACGTCGAACAGGTGGTTCACGTGGCGGTAGTGCGGCTTCGTGTCCGCCACGCGGCGGTAGTCGCGCCCGGGTTCGATGCGCCGCGCATCCGGCTCGCCCTCGAGAAGATCCCAGCGTTCCAGGAGTTCGCCTTCGAACGAGACCAGGTCCACCGTCTCGAGACCGGTATTCGCCACGGCCAGGCCCCCGCGCCACGGCCGGCAGTGGTGCAGGTCGTTGAATCCCGGCAACGTGATGCGGGCGCTGGGCCGGCGCGGAGGCCAATCGTCGAAGCCCAGGATTTCGCCGAAAGAGCAGACCCAGAGGCGGCCTTCGGCAAAGCCGAAGCCAGTGAACTGGAGCTTCCGGGGTCCGCCGTAGAGATCCTCGGCCGGGCGATACTCGCAGCGGTGCACGACCCGTCCGCTCTCGACATCGAGGATTCCCAGCAAGCCGGCGACGCCGCGCTCGTCCGCCGCGCCGGGAACGCCGCCGCTAAAGAGAAGCTGCACGGCGCCAACCAATAGCACTAGGATCGGGGCGTGAATCCGCTGCCCCGACATCGCCGCGCCGCCGTCTCGGCCTCGACTTTCCGTACCTGCCCGGGGCGCCACCCCCACGAGGACACGGCCTGAGCACCCCGACGCACCGAGCACTCGTCGCCGCGACGCTTCTGTTCGCAGTCGGTGTCGGCCTCGAGATCCACGGCTACTCCCTCCCGGTGTGGCACGGGGTGATCGACGGATCTCCGGCGGACGAGTTGCTGCTGGGCGAATTGCGGCCGCTGCGCAGCGACGACTGGCTCGTCGGCCTTCCGATCGCCCTCTCCCAGTCGCGGCACGAGCCGAGCTTCCCGCGCGTAAACCCGTACATCGGCCTGGGACAGGACCTCGCGCTCTCGGATCACGCCATGCGCCACTGGACCGCGATCTTCCGGCCCTTCAGCTGGGGATTTTTCCTCGGCGACGACGTGGGCGTGGCCTGGATGTGGTGGAGCCAGGTATTGGGTTTCGCGCTGACGTGGTTCCTGGTGTTTCGCCGCTTGGTGCCGGACCGAGGGGACCTGGCGGCCTGGGGGGCGCTCTTCCTGCTGGCGTCGCCCTTTCTCCAGCTCTGGGCATTCCTGCCCGGGCGCTTCGCGGCCTACGCCGGACTCGCGGTGCTGGGCGCCGAAGGCGTGCTGAGCGCGGTGCGGCCCCGGGGCATCCTCGCCGGGGCAGCATTGCTCGCCTGGGCGTTGGGCTGCCTGGGGCTAGTGCTCTACCCGCCCTACCAGGTGCCGCTGGCTCAGCTCGCGGTGCTTCTCTTCGCGGGCTTCGTCTGGCAACGGCGTCGCGCCCCGGGCGGGCGGGTGGGGCTCCGCGTGGCGTGCCTGGCCGGGGCCGCGGCCGCAGCGACTGCCGTGGGTCTGGCCTTCGCCGCCGACGCTGCACCCAGCATCGAGCGCATGCTCGCGACGGCCTACCCGGGACAACGCCTGGCAACGGGGGGCGACCTGCCCTTGTGGCGCCTATTCGCCCACGACCTGCTGTTGGCCGCCCGGGTCGACGACTGGTCACCGCTGATCAACATCGCCGAGGGTGCCTCGTTCTGGCTCTTCTTTCCCGTCGCCGGAGCGCTGGCGCTGCGCGACGCGATGCGGGGCCGCGGCGACCCGATCTCCCTGCTGCTACTGGGCTACGCGTCGCTGCTCGCCCTCTACGCGGCCGTCGGAATCCCGGAGTGGCTCGCCCGCCTGACGGGGCTCTCCTGGTCGCCGCCCTCCCGTGCTCTCGTCGCACTCGGCCTCGCCGACGCGGCGCTGCTCATTCGGCAGCTCTCCCGGCCGAGCGCCGCCGGAAGCGCAACCGGCTTCGCTGCCGGAACCGCACTGGCTTGGATGGCGTTTCTGGCAGTTCTCGCCCTACCGGTGCACCGCACTTTCCCGGCAGTGGGAACGCTCTGGCTCGCCGCGGCGCTGGGAGCCAATGGCCTCGCGGCATGGGCCATCGCCGCGCGCTGGCGACCCGGTGTGCTGTTGGCCGGCCTGACCCTGGTGCTGGCCGCGACGACCCTCGGGTACAACCCGCTGGTCCGCGGGGGCAGCACCTACCTGCGGGAGAACCCCCTGGTGCAGAAGATCACAGCGATCGACCGCACGGCCGGCGGCGATACGCTCTGGATTTCGTACGGCCCGGTGTACGCGGGCAACCTTTTCCGCGTGATCGGGGTACGCGCCCTGACCGGCGTGCATCCGCTCCCGGAACTCGAACTCTGGCGCCAGCTCGATCCCGAGGGACACTACGAGTCTCTCTACAACCGTTACGCCCACGTGACGGCGCGCTCCTCGGGCGCGGCGGGCGTTCGCTTCCGTCTGGCAGCGCCCGACTCCCTCGAGGTGATCGTCGAACCGAACGCGCCGGAACTGCGCGCGCTGGGCGTGACCCACGCACTCATAGTGGCGCCGGAGGCGCCCCGCATCGAGGGTGCAACCCACGTGGACTCCCACGCCTGGAACCACCTCTACCGTCTGGGCAGAGGCGAGCGCGGCGGACTCAGCCCACCTGGGCCGTGAGCTGTCCCATGTCGAAGTAGTCGCGCCAGGCCGCAATCTTGCCGTCCGCGTCCACTTCGAAGGTGCCCATCACGGGCAACGCGACCGGCTTGCCCTGGATCGAGAGGTGATCCACTCGCTCCGTGAGGACCACGTTGCCGCAGCTCGCCAGGTTGCGGATCTCGAACTCGGACTTCGCTTCGGGGGAGATGAACTGCTCGAGCACGGCGCGAATGGCGGGGAGGCCCTGAGCCGGCTCCAACGGAATGTTGTGGTAGATCGCATCCTCCGAAAAGAACCCGAGAATCTTCTCGAGGTCTGGCTCTTCGAAGGCCCTACAGAAATCACGGACGATGGTTTCGGCTGTCATAGCCCTATCCTACACCCAACTAGCGGGCGGTCTCCACCGCCCGGAAGAGGAGCTGCTGAGCCTCGGGGGCCAGGATCACCTGCGTCGCGCCGATCTCGGCCGCCACGTCGGCTTGCTCGAAGACGTAGCGGCGCCACACTTTGGGCGGGTACTCCTCGAGCGCCTGCCCGTATCCCCCGACGACGGCGGCGTCCCGCGCGCGCAGGTGTCCGGCCCGGCCCCCCACCCCGTGGAATGTGTGGCACGCGACGCAGGCCTTCTCGGCGGTGACAAGCTGGGCAAGTGCCGGCTCGAGCGCGCGAACCGGCGCCAGGGGGTCGCTCTCGGTGCGGCGAAAGCTCTCGGGCGTCAGCACAAACAGCCCGAAGAGACTCGGCACCAGTTCGGGTGGGACCGGATCCAGGAAGTAGAGGAAGGCGCCCAACGGACGCGCCAGCAGCCAGCGCTCCGGCTCGGGCTGATTCCAGCTCGTGCGGCGCAACGTGTGGTAGAGCTCGACCAGGCGGAAGAGGTTGCGCTCCTCGTCGATACCGATGACGACGACGGGCCGATAGGGGCGCAGCGCCTCGAGATCGAGGACCGCCTGCGCACCGCGCGCGTTGGTCGTCACGAGCCAACGACCGTCTCCCGCTTTCGGGCCCAGGGCGTCGAGCCACGCGAAGAGATCGATCGAGTGAAAGCTCTCGCGCGCCACGTGGGTCTTGCGGCTGCCGGAAAGCGCCAGGTACGCGCGCAGCCAGGCGTCGAACTCGGGTGTTTTTTCGTGGCGCTCGATCGGAACGCCGGCATGCCAGAAGGCCTCACTCGTCTCGTCGGGCGAGCGCCAGAAGCGTCGAACTGCCCAGAGTTCCTGCATCTCCGCAACGCGCGGGCCGACGCCGGCAAAGGCGATCAAGTGGTCGCGTGCGGCGTTGATGCGCGCGGAGAAGTCGAGAATGCTGCGGTGGTCCCGCCTCGGGGCGATGAAGGTCTCGGCGTTGGGGTGGCCGGCGGCACGCAGGGCCTCGGTGAAAGCCAATCCCCCGGACCCGAGACCGGGCATATCGCCGGTCGCTGCGAGCGCAAGCACCGGAGGCGCCTCGCCCCCCGCGTGGGTAAGCGGTGAGCCCGCGCGCCGCGCGTGGGTAAGCGGTGAGCCCGCGCGCCGCGCGTGGGTAAGCGGTGAGCCCTCGCCCCCCGCGTGGGTAAGCGGTGAGCCCGCGCGCCGCGCGGCGGCATCCGGATAGGCCTGCGCCGCGAAGGCGAGCAACTCGGGCGGCACGTCCGGGGAGCCCTCGAGATCGTAGAGCGCGCTCATGGGGAAGACGCCCGCGAGCCGCGCCGGCGCCAACCCGTGCGCCGCCAGGTAGTCCGGGTCGAGTGCGACGAGCGCCGCGAGTTGTCCCCCGGACCCATGCCCGGCGAGCACGACGCGCTCGGGATCGAAGCCCAGGCCCTCGGACTGCCCGAAGAGCCACGCCAGCCCCTCCGCCACGTCCTGCGCGTAGCGGCGCGGGTCGGATTGGGGCGCGGGCCGGTGCCGGAGCACGGCCACGGCCAGGCCTTCGCTGCGCAGCGGTCGCACCACGAGATCTTCGAGCGGCAGCGTCTGGCCCGCGCGCAGCCCCCAGAAGCTCTCTGCCACGAATACGACCAGCGGTGTCTGCGCTTCGCTCCCGAAGGGCGGGAAGTAGTCGAGCGACCCCCCTCCCTCGAGCGCGACGTCGCGCTGCACCCCGCCCGACGCCGCCGCCGGCACCACCGGCAAGGCGGCGGCCGCCACGAGCAGAAACGCCGCCAGACTACGCATCACACCGAGCGAGGGTAGCTTCGCCCGGGGCCCATGCCCTGCAGTGCCAAAGCGGGCCGCGCTGGCCCCGCCTCGTACTCGCCAATCAGCAACCCGCTGATCGGGAATCCGGACAGCGTCAAGAAGCTGGAGGCGCCGAGAAAGCCGCCGCCGAAGCCGGGGAGCCCGGTGCGGAAGAGAGCTCGCGCCAACACCCGTTGGCCTCGAGAAAACGCGCAAGCTCGGCGTCTTCCGCAACCGCGGCGCATTTCTCGCGCAGGATCTCCAGGGTGCGCGCGGGGTATTTGAACGTCTTCTGGTAGTAGCGGCGAGAATCCATGGTGAGCTCGGTGCGCTCTTCACCCGCCTCCCAGGCCCGGGCGTTCGCGCCGCTCCACGCCAGGAAACGGGGGCCCACCTCCCGGCCTAAGATCGGACCGAGAGTTGGCTCGAGACTCGCGAACGGCTCGAAGGGCCCCGCCGACTTCGGCTCGAGCATGCGCTCGAGCCAGGCGACGACGGCCGGCGCGTGCGCGTTCATGTGGCTGCCGCAGGTGGGGTCGATGTAGCTCTGGTAGAGCTGGCCCCAGAGACCGAAGTCGCCAAAGGCCGGACGCCCGCCGAAGACATACGGCCTGGCGTCGAGGTGTGCCTCCAGCAACGCCACCAGGTTGTGAAAAGACTCCTCGAGCAGCGGCGCGTTGTTCTCGTTGGCTCCGGCGAAGGCCATGCGCGGAACCATTCGCCGCACGGTCAGCCGCGCCATGAGCGGCGCAAAGGGGCGCAGCGGGTGTCCCTCCAACATGCCCCGGGCCAGCGTTCCCGAGCGGTGCTTCTGGTCCGCGCGGTGGCCCCAGCGGTACTGAAACATCAGCTTGTTCACCCACTCGTCGGCGTATTCCTCGAGCAGCTCCGAAACGAAACGGCTGGCGGGCTCCGGGGGATGCAGCGACGGCTCGGGGTAGTCGCGTTCGAGTTCCTCCAGAATGGGCGTCGAATCCTGAAAGGAACTGCCGTCGGGCCGGAAGACGAGCGGAATCAACTGGACCTGGGCGTGCGCCTGGAAGAGCTTCTGGTTGCGCAGGCAGCGGTCGACCCACTCGTGGGCGATGCCCTTGTAGCGCAGGACGCCGCGCACCTTCAGCGAGTAGCCCGATTCGGGCCGGCCCATGACGACGTAATGCGTGCCGTCCCCGATGCTCACGCGATCTCCTCTCCCCCGTTGCGGCGCCGAAGCGACCGCGTCAGTTCGGCCAGTATCGGAATTGCTCCCCCGGCTCGAAGCGCGCGCACCGCCGGGCCTCTCAGGCCGCGGCAGCCGGGTGCTGGCGGATCAAATTCAGCACGGCGGCGGCGCAGGCCTCGCCCTGTTCTTCTTGAAGGAAGTGCCCCGCGTTCTCGATGGTCACGTGCTTCAGTTTCCGGGCGCCCGGGATGCGTTCTTGCAGCGGCTGCTCCGCCCCCGCCGAAACCGGGTCGGAATCGGCGAAGGCGGTAAGGAAGGGCTTTTCGAACGCCTCGAGTGTCTTCCAGGCTTTCCGGTTGGCCGGCAATTCGGGATCGTCGCCAAAAATCGGCACGAGGCTTGGAAACTGGCGTGCCCCGGCCAGGTACTCGGGGCCCGGGAACGGGGCGTCGTAGGCCGCGGCGATCTCGGCAGCGAGCCCTGTGCGCACCGTGTGCTGCATGATTTCCGACACCGTCAGCTCCGGCGCCTCCGCACAGAACTTGCGCCAGAACAAGAAGCCCGGCGGTCCGTCCTTGGCGCGGAAGCGCTCCCCGAGTTCCGCCGGCGCAATGACGGGCAACGCGTCGTAGACCTTTCGCATCGCGTCGACGGCTTCGAGCGGAATCCCCCAGCTGCCGTCGGGGAGCGTCGTATTCGCGGCCACCACCCGCGCAAAGCGCTCGGGAAACGCCGCCACCAGGCGCAGGCCGATCAAGCCGCCCCAGTCCTGGCAGAAGAGCGTCACACCCTGCAGATCGAGCGCCTCCAGCCAGTTCGAAATCCAGCGCACGTGGTTCGCGTAGGTGTAGTCGCTGCATTCGCTGGGCTTGTCCGAGCGGCCGAAGCCAACGAAATCGGGCGCCACCACCCGGTGCCCGGCCTCGGCCAGGATCGGGATCATCTTGCGGTAGAGATACGACCACGTGGGCTGGCCGTGCAGAAGCAGGATCGGCTCACCGTCGCGCGGGCCCTCGTCGACGCGGTGGATCCGCAGCGCCCCCCCCTCGCCGTCGGGCACTTCGCTGTAATGCGGTGCGAAGGGGTAGCCCGAAAGATTTTCGAAACGGGAATCGGGGGTGCGAAGGGTGTGCAAAAAGCCCTCTCCAGAAGCTGGCGCGTTAGTTTAGGATCGCTACCCAGGGCCGCAACCAACGCCCGCAAACCCACGCCGACGCGGATTCCAGCCGCAGGGGACTCGACACCACATGAGACGACGCAGCTTGATCTGGGGAATCCCGGCGCTCTTGTACGCCGTGTTCTTCGCCTGGTACACGGACCTTCGCGGCCCGCTCGAGCCCGCAGAGATCGATGCATTCGTCACCACACTGCAGGAGCGGGGCTTCACGCCCGAGCAGCGGGCCCGCCTGCGCGAATTCCTGGAGGCCGACACGGGCCGCGAGTTCCTGATGGTGAACGCGATCGACATGGCGGAGGACCCGCCCGACGTCGAAGGGGCCCCGCCGGGTGCTACCGCCGAGCAATTGATGGACCACTACATGGAACACATGTACGCCCAGCTCTTCCAGCGGGCCTCCCACCCGGTCGTGATGGGCGGCGCCATCTTCGGGCTGCTGGATCGGGTCGGCATCGACGGCGCCGACGGTTGGACGATGGCCGGAATCATGCGCTACCGCAGCCGGCGGAGCTTTGCGGAGATCGTGACCCATCCGGCGATGCGGGGCCGCCACGAGTTCAAGACCGCCGCCCTCGACAAGACCATCGCGTACCCGATTGAAACGCAGTTCTATCTTGGGGACCCGCGCGTCCTGCTCGGCTTGTTCCTGCTCGCGGGCGCCGCCCTCACGGACCTGGCCACCCAACGCCGGAGTTGAGCCGGGCGAAGCCGCGCGGGTTTTCTGTGCAGATTTTTCTCGATTTCTTTCGAGCGGAAACACCGCCGCACCCCAACGCTGCTAATTTTGTCGACGGGTCAGGACGTCGAAGTGCCGGGGTGAGATTTGACCGCGCTTACGGGACAGGTCGGCAGCGAACTCAACGCGATCTGTGGAAAATGCGGCGACGTCTGGCACGTCGTCATCGCACTCGCCGATCGCCGCATCGTGCAGGTGCAGTGCGGGGAATGCGGGGCGCGCCACCGCTACCGGCCCTCGCGCAACGCAGCGGCGGGCGACGCGCGTCCGCACAACCCGACTGCCCGAAAGCCCGCGTCCCGAGCGCGCAAGAACGACGCGGCTCCCGTCGTCGAAGCCGATTGCTCGCGGCCCTGCCGCCCCTTCCAGCCGATCGATACCTACCAGGCCGGCGACCGTATGCTCCACCCGACCTTTGGCGAAGGCGTGGTGCAGGCGACCCGCGGTGCCAAGAAGGTCGAAGTGCTCTTCGAGGCCGGCACGAAGCTCCTCGTGCAGGGCCACCCCAAGGGCTGAACCTCAGCCTTCGTATTCGATTCGCACCAGCTCGTAGACGGCCGTGCCAGAAGGCCCCTTCACCGACACGTCGTCTCCCTCGCGTTTGCCGAGCAGCGCGCGTCCGATCGGCGACTCGACACTCACGAGCCCGCGCTCCACCTGGAACTCGTCCGGCCCGACGAGGCGGTAGCGGCGCTCCGAACCTTCCGAATCTTCGAGTGTCACCCAGGCACCGAAGAAGGCCCGCTCGGCATCGCCCACCTGGCCGGGATGCACCACCTCGACCTCCTCGAGGCGCCGGCGCAGGAAGCGCACCCGGCTGTCGATCTCGCGCAGGCGCTTCTTGCCGTAGATGTACTCGGCGTTCTCGGAACGGTCGCCCAGGGCGGCGGCGGCCGAGACCTCCTGCGTCACCTTCGGCCGCTCGACGTTCCAGAGCCGCGCGAGCTCCGCCTGGAGCTTCGCCGCTCCTTCGGGCGTGATGTAACGCGGGGGGGCCACCGGGCTACCTCGCGCGTTGCACAGCGCCGCGATCCGGGGACTGCCAACTCATCCTTCGGAAAGAGCGTGCAGGGTCACGATATTCGCGGTCTCGGTCTCCGGGTCGAAGACGATGCGGGCCTCGCCCGCCGCAAGCTGCGCCATCACGCCGGCAATCTTGTCTTCGACGCTCCGCTCGACGGCGCCGTAGTCCGTGCCGTCGCGCGTCACGAACTCCTCCACGAGCCCGCGCAATGCCTCGGGGCTCAACTCGTCGGGCGAGAGCTCCGTGCCCGCCGGTCGGGTTTCGTCGTCCATCGTCAGGAATGCTAGCGCCGGCAGGCCGTGCCCCGCTCCGCCCGGTCTCGCCCGGGCGTCCTCCGGCAAGGCTTCTCCTCTTCCCCGACCGGCCCGTCCGCAGCCGCGCAATCACTCCTCCGGCAAGGCTTCTCCTCTTCCCCGACCGGCCCGTCCGCAGCCGCGCAATCACTTGTCTGCGCCGTTTCTGCGATCCCTTGCCGCGCTCGACCGAAACACACCCTCTGCGATCGCATCGAACCAAGGCTCAGCCTTCCCAGGCAACCGGCCCTCTTCGAAACTCCTATTGACGCTCGATCCACACCCGCGAGACCTGCTGAGCGAAAGTTGATCGCAAGCGGCCCGGGCATCGAAACGCGCCGCACACGGCATCGGGTAGACTCGACGCTTGTCCCCGAACGCCGGAGCCCCCCCCCGATGAGCGACCGCTACGAAACCCTCGACGTCCGCGTCGAAGAAAACCTCTGTTGGCTGACACTGAACCGCCCCGAAGCGCTAAACGCCATGAATCGCCAGCTCGTCAATGATCTGCGCGGATTCCTGCGCGAGTTGCCAACGCGACGTGAAATTCGCGTGGTGGTCATGAAGGGCGCCGGGCGTGCCTTCTGCGCGGGGCTCGACCTGAAAGAAGCCAGCGGCGCTGCAGACGCCGGCGGCGAAACGAACCGTGTGGCGGGAGGCATGCGCCAGCAGCGTCACATTTCCGAACTCGTGCTGATGATGCGCGCTGCTCCGCAACCCTTCATCGCCTGCGTGCACGGCGCGGCAAGCTGACCTGCCCCGATTGTTGTACCAGTTCCTATGTTAGAGCACCCAGCAAATTCTCATCCTTCGGCCAAGGCGGCCACTCGATCGTCTCGGGCACCGGCGGGCGATAGCCCAACGAGCTGTGGGGCCGAAACGTGTTGT